>OLQC01000213.1_pt1 | contig 64498 bp, 46 predicted proteins | sample 1672471 | NCBI WGS metagenome assembly OLQC01 (sample SAMEA3136689, study PRJEB25190) | human gut metagenome | biome: human gut; feature: human-associated habitat; material: faeces | place: Austria | collected 2013 | reverse complement strand
CGCTGGCGCCCACGAGGTCGCTCCTGTGGCTGCTGTCGTGCCCGCGACGGCTGCTGCGACGGCGATGGAGCCCGCGATGGCTGCTGCGACGCCCGTGACCGGCGCCTCCGCGCCTGCAATCCACGAGCCCGCGGTTGCGACGCCCGCCGTGGCGGCCGCGACTTGCGCCTCCTCGGCGCCTTCCCGCGCCACGCTGCAGACGCTGGCCATCTTCGCGTGGCTGTGCGATTCCAAGCGCGAGATCGACGGCTTCGTTGCCTATGAGGCTCCGATGCCCGTTCGACCTGCTCGTATGCATAAGCGCGCACGTGTTTTTGACGACATCGGACAGCCTGGTTACAGAAGGGGAGTGGGCGATCTTTCCGCGCCGGCCCCCGCATTCGCAATGTGTAAAAGGGTCAGGCCCTTTTACACATTCGAGGCACCGCAACCAACACTTGTACCTTCTGCCGCGCAGGTCGCGGCATCAGCTCCACCGCGCTTCGGAGCAAAGGCGCGGTTTGCCCTCGGGTTACCTTCGGTAGCCCTTGCTCTGTGTCTGGGCTTCTTCGGAGTCGGGGCACATCTTGCTCCTACCAGCGCTTATGCTGACGAGCTCGCAGATTATGGCGGAAATTTTGCCATTTCACAGGTGAACTCTGCCCAAAATCAGTCCTCTGAGGGGACAACTGTGCCCTCAGACGGGACCACTGCATCTTCCGGCGACCCCGCATACGCCGTAGGCGACGCCCCCGCCTCAACCACCAGCACTTCCACTACCGGTACGAATGGCGCCACAGGCGCTCAGACGGCCGCTGAGGGCGACTCCTCCACTAATACTAGTGGAGACACCACCAAGGCTCCCGCAGGCGTTTCTGAGGGCTCTGAGGGCCTCGATGAGGCCGCAGACGCCATCACGGGCGACGCCGAGGACGCCGAGAAGGGCTCCGAGCCCACCGATGGCACCGTGGACGACAACGCGGACGCCACCGAGAACGATTCTGCCGCCAACGCTGGCGACGAAAACGGCGGAAATTCCTCCAAGAATTCTTCCGCGGACCATGAAAATGACGGCAATCCTGCCGACGATTCCACCCAGAACGACAACCCGCCGGCTCCCGTCGACACCGACGCGGAGGGCAATTCCCCCGTCGACCTCCCGAGCGAGGACGACAATGCTACACCCCCATTTAGCGGGGATGATAGCAGCAATGCTAGCCTCGTGACCCCCAAAGATAGCAACGCGCCGCCAGGCGCCAGAGTGGATTCTCCACCCCCTCCGGATGACGGAACGTACTTCATTCGGTGGGAGACTTACCCGACTTACTGGATGGGTCAGGAAAACGAAAAACTTATCGTGAAAATCAACCCTGAGTCGACCTATGCCCTCGACTGGGTTGTCGCACATATAAGGGGTGCCGCATATGACAACGTGTACTCCCTGCGTTGCGGCGACTTTTACCTGGCCAGGCTCGGCGCCACCGAGGATGACCCCTCCGGTCACAACGTCGGCCTGTCCGCGGACCTCAACGACAACTCCTACTGGCGCATCGTCGCTTACTCGAACATCGCGGGCGAGACGGTCTATTACCTGTTCGACATGAACGAGGTAAACGCGCTCACCTTCACCATGGATTACGACTGGAACGTCGACGGCTTCATCTGCGACAGCTACGGCCAGGACATGATGAGCCTCGGTTCCCAGTACCGCTTCTTCTTCGACAGGGCCCAGCCCCAGGACTGGACCATCCGCTATGACGGCAATGGCGCCACCGAGGGCAACGTCACCGGCACGACCGTGACCGTCGCCGACGGCGGTACGATCGCCGACAACGACTACAAGCGCTTCGGCTACGAGTTCGCCGGCTGGAACACCGCGGCCGACGGCACGGGCACCATGTACACGCCTGGCGAGCACGTCGACGCCGGCGAGGTCCTGGCCTCCGGCTTCGTGCTGAGGCTCTACGCCCAGTGGAACGAGCTCTTCGCCAACATCACCTACACCACCGCCGGTGGCGGCGAGGTCCAGCTCGGCACCGACGGCGCCAAGGACTTCAACATCATCCAGACCGTCTCTTCGGCCACCGGTATCCTCAAGGACACCGCCGACGAGGGCATTCAGGGCGTCACCGCCGTGGCCGCTCCCGGTTACCACTTCGGTTCCTGGGTCATCAACGGCGGCATCGGCGAGATCTCCGACCTCCTCAAGCACAGCGCGACGCTCACCGCCGATCAGGTGCGCGTCCTCTCGCGCATGCGCGACGAGGCGACCGGTTGGAGCCTCTTCCGCGACGTCACCCTGCTGGCCGACTTCCTGGCCAACAAGTTCATCGTCAACTTCGACGCCAACGGCGGCACGGGCTCCATGAGCGCCAAGACGCTCGAGTACGGCGAGGTCAACCCCGTGACCGGCATGAACGGCCTGTCCCGCGTCAGCTACCGCTTTGGTGGCTGGAACACCAAGGCCGACGGCACCGGCATCGCCGTGAACGATGCCGCGACGCTCGAGCAGCTCATCGCCTCGGGCGTGCTGCGCAACGCCGATGGCGCCACGTGCACGCTGTTCGCCGTGTGGGAGGAAGATCCCAACTCCGGCGGCAACTTCAATCCCGATAACTCCGGCGGAAACTTCGCCATCAACGAAGGAAACGGCTCGACCGGCGGTAATGCCGGCGGCGATGGCGGTTACTACGGTGGCCGCACCTACGGTCGCGGCGGCTACGTGCCTGCCACGGGCGACATCGCCCAGGCCCAGGCCGCCACGGTCAGCGAGGTTCCCTCCGTGAGCAGCGACAACATCCGCGCGATCACCCCGCGTAACTCCGGCCCGCTTGACACCATCGGGCAGTTCTTCTCCACTCCGACCGGTCGCGTGGTCGGCATCGTGTGCGGCGTCGGCCTCGCCATCGCTGCCGTTGCCGGTATCGCGGCACTGGTCATACACCTGGGCGCCGCTGGTGCCGCAGGCGGTGCCGCCGGTGGCGCCGCTGGCGGAGCTGCCGGTGGGGCCGCTGGTGGCGCTTCGAACGCAGCCGCCAAGGGTGCAAAGGGCGCCAAGGGCGCCGCGGAGGCATCGGCCTCCAAGTCTCAGAACGGACGCCGCCTGCGTCGCGTGCGTTCGGTCAAGAAGTAGGAAATCCCCGGTCAGGAGAGGAATTCCGTGATGAAGCGTCATTTCAAAGCGAAAGTCGCAACAGCCGTCCTCGGCGTCGCGCTCGCGACGGCACTCACGCCCGCCCTGGCCATGGCCGATACGACCGGTCTTCCCAACGAAGATGTCTACACGGAGACAAACGTCTCTGCTGAGGAGCTAAGTCCCGCACTTCCCTCCACTGCCAGCACCTCCACCGATGGCACCTCAGCTCAGACCGGCGACTCCGACGCTTCCGCACGTCCCTCTGACGAGTCCGCGACCGGGGGAGTGACCCCCCAAACGCCTGGTCAGAGCACTTCGGCGCCCGATGCGCCCGCTGACGACCCAACTACGTCTGCCGCTTCTCCCGTCAGCGATGCCACCGAGCCCGAAACCCCCGCACCGTCCGATTCTATGAACGATGGTGCAAACGAGCCCGACGGGGCGACCAGCCCCAACAAGGCTGCGCAGGCCGGAGACGTCATCGACGGCGTGATCACCACGCAAGATGATTCCGGTACCTGTGGCGACGGCGTGAGCTGGACGCTTACCGGCGACACGCTGGCCATCACGTACGATGGCACCGGCACGGGTGCGATGACGGACTTCAGTAGCTCCAACGATCTTCCCTGGAGCAGTTACCTGACCTCCATCAGCACCATTACCGTTGGCGAGGGCGTCACGAAACTGGGAGCCCAATCGTTTTCGATGATGGTGGGAGGGACCCCGATTTCGGTCAGCCTCCCGAGCACGCTCACGACCATCGGAGATTACGCATTTGCGGGCTCGCATGCGTTGCATTCGATCGTGATTCCCGACAACGTCAACTACATCGGTGAAGCGGCCTTCAGTGATTGCTTGTATTTAGACACCATAACCATTAATGCATCCTCTTACTTGCAAATTATACAGAGTGCCGCATTTGAGCATACCGCAATTACCTCCATCAGCCTTCCCGACGAGCTCACGACTATCGGGGATCGTGCCTTCAACGGTTGCCAGAGCCTGAGTAACGTGGCCATTGGAAGCAGCGCCAGCAAGCTGAGCTCGGTAGGAGCCAATGCCTTCGGTAACATCGATTCCACATATTCGCCAGTGTTCAGTACTGTTACCTATGCCGGCAGCGCCAGCCAGTGGGGTAACATAAGCATCGCGACTGGCAACGATCGCCTCACGCAGGCCTCCGTTCAGTACAGCGTCCAGGATCCCGTGACGCCGACCACCTACACCATCACCTTCGATGCCGGCAACGGTACCTTCTCCGAAAACGGCAGCAATTCCCTCGCCCTCACGACCGACACGAACGGGTACCTCACCCAGCAGCCGAGCACCCCGACCCAGAGCGGTTACACCTTCGCGGGTTGGTTCGATGCCGCGACTGGCGGCAATGCGGTCAGCACGAGCGCTCAATTCTCAACTAATACTACCGTCTACGCACAGTGGACGCAGGATGTGCAGACGTCCTTCACCATCAACTTCTACCTGAATGATGGCACGGGCGCCACGTTCGCCACGCCCACCATGCAAAGCGCCGGTAGCGTGAACCTCCCCGGTGCTCCGAGCCGCTATGGCTACACGTTTAGCCACTGGGCGCTTTCCGATGGAACGCAGATCGACCCGAGTACCTACACGTTCACCAATACTACTGACGTCTACGCGCAGTGGACGCAGATTCAGACTGGCACCGTCTACACCATCACCTTCGATGCATACACCGGCCAGTTTGCCGACCAGTCCACGACCACGACGTTGACGACCGACGGCTCCGGCGTGTTGCAGAGCCTGCCTTCCAATCCGCCGACCAAGAGCGGCTACAACTTCGTTGGCTGGTACACCGATGCGAATGCCGGTGACCTCGTGCAGGCCGGCCACGCGTTCACTTCCGACGCCATGCTCTACGCGCGTTGGACCCCCGATTACAGCACCCCGGTCGAGTACACCATCAGCTTCTACCTGAACGATGGTGTCAACACCGGCGTCTACAGCACGATCACCACGACCGATTCCTATGGCTACCATGTCCTGGCAAGCCTGCCGGCGCAGCCGACCCGCGATGGCTACGATTTTGCCGGCTGGTTTACCGAGACGAGCGGCGGCACCAAGATCGAGCTCCTGATCACCAACTTCTACGGCGATTGCCCCGTCTATGCGCAGTGGACGTCGCAGCAGGTGCCCGTGACCGGCTACACCATCACCTTCGACGCCAACGGCGGCACGCTGACCGGCGACGCAACGATGACGACCGACGCCAACGGCAACCTGGGCAGCCTGCCTACCGCCCCCAGCTGGGAGGGTTACACCTTCACGGGCTGGTTCGATGCGGCCATCGGTGGTAACGAGGTCACCACGGGCACGTCCTTCACCGCTAACACCACGGTCTACGCCCAGTGGACCCGCAACGGCGACACCCCGACGCCGGGCGCCAGCTACACCATCACCTTCGATCCGAACGGCGGCACCCTTGCTGAGGGCGTCGTGAACACCCGCACTACCGGCACCGACGGCAAGCTCGCAGGCGTGGTGAGCGCCCCGGTCATGGACGGCTACACCTTCGTGGGCTGGTTCACCGCGACGAATGGTGGCGAGCAAGTGACGACGAGCTACGTCTTCACGGCCGACGCCACGGTCTACGCCCAGTGGACCCAGAACACGACGCCGGTTGACCCCGACGACCCGAACGTGCCGGATAACCCCGACGACCCGAACGTGCCGGATAACCCCGATGATCCCGACCAGCCCATCAAGCCGGTCTACAACGTCATCGACGGTGCCAACGGTCAGTGGACCGCTGAGAGCGGGGCGGCCCTGGAGGTTCGCGCCGACGGCGAGTTCGCCAACTTCGACCATGTCAGGGTCGACGGCGTGCGCGTCGACGAGATGCACTACGACGCCCGCGAGGGCTCCACGATCATCACGCTCAAGCCGAGCTTCCTCTCCACGCTGAGCGATGGCGTCCACTCGCTGACCTTCGCCTACAGGGATGGCGGCGAGGCCAACACCAACTTCACCGTCGCGGCAAAGCCGGCCGTGTACGTGCCCGGTGACGCCGACGCCACGCCGACGCAGGTCGACGCAACGGTCGCGGCTGACGGCGCATCCGGCGTCGACGTGCCCAAGACCGGCGACAACGCCCTGGTCATCCTGTACGTATGCATGATGGTTGCCGCCATCGCCGGCCTCTACGCCGTGAGGGCTGCTCGTCGCGTTCGTCAGTAGATAGAGGTTTGCGCAACGAAGCGAGGGGACGGTCCTGATGTTGCGCTTTACGCGCAACATCAGGACCGTCCCCTCGCTTTGCGATGTGTCACGGGGTCAGACCCCCTGGCACGTGGGTATGTGCCAGGGGGGTCTGACCCCGTGACACATCGGCCATGAGACTCGAGGAAGGAGGGAAGATGGAGCAGGCAGGTACATACGATGAGGCTGTCGAGGCCAAGCGCTACCGGGCCAAACGGCTCGGACTGCTGTCGCTGTCCGCGATCTGCGCCGTGCTCGCCATCTTCCTGCTCGCCTTCAACCTGGGCTTCCTCTCGCGCTCGCAGGAACTTGCCGGCCAGTACGCCCAGAGCGACTACGCCGCGGACGTATTGCTCATCATGTCCTATGACGAATCCGACCCCAGCACCCCGCTTGCCCGCGACGGCGTGCTCGATGTCATGGGCCGTTCCGCGGTGAACGTCGACGTTATGTACATGAACGCCCATAACGCGCCCCTCGGAAGCTCTGCTCATTACACCTGGGTGGGCCAGCTGCGCCAGAGGCTCGCCTCGCATGGCGGCTACGATGCTGTGATCTGCTGCGATGACGAGGCGCTCACCTTCATGGAGGCCAACCATGGCGATCTCTTCGCCTCGACTCCGGTGGTGTTCTTCGGCATCAACGACTATTCCCATGCGATGAGCGTCGCCAACAGCGGATACGCCACGGGCATGCTCGAGCAGGGTTACATGTGCTCCATCATGGAGGTCACGTACTACATGCACCCGGATGCCACGAGCTTCACCGCCATCATCGACCAGACTCCGACGGGCGTCGGCGACCAGGCACAGTTCGCTGCTGCCGCCCAGGACTTCACCGACATGGGCGTGCGCTACGTGAACGCCTCGCGCCTGAGTCGCAACGAGCTCGCGTCGTCCGTGGCCTCGGCCGGCAGCGACACCATCGTCTTCCTGCTCGATGCCAACAACGACCGCAACGGCAACGTCTACACGCTGGAAGACTCCATCGCCTGGGTGACGAGCGCCAGCTCCGTGCCCGTGTATCGTGCCTCCTTTGGCGGCGTGGGCGGTGGTATCGCCGGTTCCACCTACCTCGATCCCGAGCAAGACGGGCGCAAGGCCGCCGAGATGGCCATCGAGGTGCTCAACGGCACGAGCCCTTCGGCGATTCCGGTGGTCGTGGACGGGACCCTGGGGTACGTCTTCGACGGGCAGGTGCTGAGCGACCATGGCGTGTCGACGCTCAACGTGCCGATTGGCAGCACCATGGTGAATCGCCAGCTCTTCTCCTTCGACACGCTGCGGGTGATCGTGCTCCCGCTCGCCCTGCTCGTCCTCGCGCTCGTCTTCTTCATGAAGGCGCGCAACCTGGCTCGCCAGCAGTTTGCGGTGGTTTCCGCAGGTCAGGACGAAGTGGCGCTTGCGGTCGAGGACTTCGATGACGGAGTTGACGAGACGGACGAGGCGGACATCGTCGAGGCGAGCGCCGTCGAGGTGCCGGTCCGGATCATCGAGCCCGTGGCCCGGCGCACGAAGCCGCGGCAGCTTCCCAGGAACCACAAGCGCCAGGGCAACGTGCGCGGCCATCAGCGCTCGTTGCGCAAGACGCATTCGGTCGAGAGGGAGGCGGACGAGCCGCAGGTCGAAGATGAGGTCAAGGTCACGACGTTGCCCGAAGGCGACGAGGTCGAGGTGACCGCAGAGGTTCGCGTAGATGCGCCCGTCGAAGAGCAAGAGGCCGTCGTCGAGGCCGAGGTCACGGCGCTGGCCGAGGGTGACGAGGTGATCGTCGAAGACGCCGAGGCGCTGGAAGCCGAGGCGGTCGAGCCGGAGCCGGAACCCGAGCCCGAAGCCGAGGATGCGGCCAAGTCGGAGGCCGATCCCGAACCAGCTCCCGAGGTCGAAGCGGAGGATGCGGGCGATTCCGAGGATGACAGCGAACCCGAACCCGAACCCGAACCCGAACCCGCCATCGCCGAGCCGGACATCCGCGCTTTGGTCGGCATCGAGGTCTGTGACCTGGACGAAATCGCCGATGCCAGCGGTGTGCAGGCCGAAGAGGAATCGCTGCGCATCGTGCGCAAGCGTCTCGAGGGCGTCGAGAACTCCTGCGTGCTGGAAGTCGAGGACAATCGTATCCTGCTGGGATTCGACACCGACATCGATCGCGGCTCCAAGCAGCTCGAGCTCATCGAGTTCTTGCTGCGGCAGCCCATCACCGTGGAGGACAATACCGTCACGCTCAACTCGTGCATCGGTGCCGTGAACCGGCAGAAGTCCATGGACCTCGACGAGATGAAGTCGAGCGTTGACTTCGCCATCGGTCAGGCCGCCGAGCTCGGACAGCGCAACGTCGTCGTCTTCTACGACAACAACATGCGCCGGGCCATCCACGACCGCGAGAAGATAACGGCCCTGCTCCAGACCGCCATCGAGCAGGAGGACTTCCTCGTCTTCTATCAGCCGCAGATTGGCCTGCATGCCAACGAGGTCGTGGGCTACGAGGCCCTGGTGCGCCTGCGCGACAAGGCCTATCCGCCCTCGCAGTTCATTCCCGTGGCCGAGATCACGGGCCTCATCGTCGAAATCGACCGCATCGTGACCAAGCGTTCCGTGGAGCAGCTCGCCATCTGGAAGCGCCGCAACAAGCGCATGCGTCCCATATCCATCAACTTCTCGCCCGTGCACCTCGCTCGCGACGACGACTACGTGACCTACCTCCTGAGCTTGCTCAAGACCTATGACGTGTCGAGCGAGTACATCAAGATCGAGGTCACAGAGACGTTGTTCAGCGGTAGCAACCAGCAGAAGGCCGAGGACCTCATCAAGCGCCTGTTCGATGCCGGCATCTCCATCGCGCTGGACAACTTTGGCATGGGCTATACGTCGTTTACCGACATCATGGCCATCCCCGCGTCGATCATCAAGATCGACAAGGAGTTCGTGGACACCTTCCTCGTCGACGGCAACGCCGAGAACTTCGAGCAGCTCGTGCGTCTCGCGCATGGCCTGGGCCGCAAGGTGGTCGTGGTGGGCGTGGACAAGAAGTGGCAGATCGACGTGTGCCGCGAGCTCAACTGCGACGTGGTGCAGGGTTACTACTTCTCGAAGCCGTTGCTGCCCGAGAACGCAGCCCAGTACAAACCCCGCGGGTAGCTGCGAATGAGACAGCTGCTCAGAGACGTTGACTCATTAGAGGCTTCGCCACCTGCTAAGATACGTGTGTAACGGAAAGGTGAACGACGATCCCCTGGTCAAGGCAATCGATACGGAGGTCGCTATGGTCAATAAGGACGACGTCTGGCTCGACAACATCTGGTCCGTGAGCACGTTGCAAAACGAGCATAAGATGGAGCTCAACCACTGGAAGCGAATTGCCCGCGAAGCAAAACAGCAGGGCATAGAGCAGGGCATAGAGCAGGGTGAGGAACGCTCGGGGCGTCTTGTCGATGCATTGCTCGATGCCGGACGATTCGATGATCTCAAACGCCAATGTAACGACCCCTCATATCGTCAGACCCTCTTTGAGGAGTTCGGGTTGTAACCTCGGTTATTTGGCAGGAGGACACACAGCCTATGCAAGACCGCTGGTGGCGGAGGGGGAGCGCAGTCAGTGCCGGGATACTGGGTCGCTGCGAGCGTGGGAAACGCCGAGAATGGCGGGCATCCTCTGTGCATTGTCCGAGAGCGTCGAGAATGACACATCGCTGAACGGGTGCTAAGCTCCAATGTGCGTGTTGCTTTACGTTTACTAGCACCATGCAATACAAGTGATAGCTATCTAAAACACAGACAATAGCAGTTTTTGCCGATTTGCTTCATGGTTGCTATGAGTGGCGTAGAAAAATTTTTCACTGCGCAAGTCGTTTTCGCGGTTTTAGCCCAAATATGCCAGGGGGTCAGATCCCGTGACGCATTCGGGCGAGGGAAGGGACGGACTCTGAGAGACACGATGTGCCAAGGGGACTGATCCCCTGGCACGTTTTGACCCCCTGACACGTTTTGCTGTTGCGAAGCGTTTTGATTCGGTTGCAATGAGACACTTGCTCTGAGCAACTGTCTCATTTTGCCCTTGACCAGCGCAGATAGACCACTCGCCGAGCACAAGATGAATACGAACCCGAACCAACGTAGTATTAGTGTCGACGAAACGGGCGTTACCCCAATCGCACGTTTTGCCAGGTAATGAAGGATTCGTTTTGGAGAGGTAGGATTCTTTCTCTGTAACTCACCGGCAAATGAGGTACAGATTGACAATCTACTAATCAGACTGTTTACCTTGCGTTTTTGTCTGTTCTCGCGCCTGACCCTTGTAAGGAAGCAATGGGTTTGGTGCTTTGTGCATTTTATTTGCATGAATGCGCGTCATGTAAGAAAGGACGGGCACAATGACAAAGTGGAAAGCAAGAATCGTGTCCGTGTTCGTGATCGCGTTTGTCGCGGCGATGCTGGGAACGGCAACCGCATTCGCGAGTACGACGGACATCGATGAGCCCTCAGAGGGCACTTTTATAGAATTGGAGCCCCCCGTCATCTTCACTCTTGATGACGTGGAGCCGGGCGACGAGCCCACGACCGAGACGCCTGCGGCCACGGTGGAGCCTGCAGACGACGCCACCACGGTCACGTCGGCCGAGGACATCACGACCCAGTCGACCACGGGTTTCTGGGGTACGAGCAACCAGTGCACCTGGGAGCTGAAGGACACGGGCGAGCTCGTCATCGGCGCGGGTCTCACCAGCGCCCAGCCCATGTGGGACTATCCCTATGATGACTACGGTACGACTTACTCGAACATTCTGGCTGACAAGGGTGTCAGCCCCGCCTCCGTCACGAGCATTACCATTAGCCAGTTTGTCTCCAGCATCGGGGCAAACGCGTTTCAGGGCTTCATCAACCTGAAGTCCGTCATCTTTGGTTCGCCGACCACGGGCACCACTCTGACCAGCATCGGCAACGGCGCGTTTGCAGGCTGCACCAGCCTCGTCAACATCACCCTTCCGGGAAAGCTCCAGGCCATCGGTGCCGACGCCTTCAAGGGCTGCACGGGGCTTGCCTCCATCGGCCTGCCTGCCAGCCTCACGTCCATCGGCAGTAATGCCTTTGCCGATTGCCCGTCCTTGAGCAAGGCAGGTAGCGTCAACTACGCGGGCACCACGGCCCAGTGGAACTCCATCCAGATGGGAAGCGGCAACGACATCCTCGATGAGGGCCTGCAGGCCAAGGACGTCTTCACTGTCACCTTCCACTACAATGACGGCACCAGTCACCCCACGCCCTTCGCGACCCTGACGACGGGCACGAACGGCAGGCTCACCGCGCTTCCGGAGAGCAATCCCTTCTGGCCGGACCACACCTTCAGGGGATGGTTCACGGAGACGTCGGGCGGTGTCAGGATTACCACGGCCTATACGTTCAAGACGGACACGGACGTGTACGCCCAGTGGTACGTCGGCGAAGACAAGTACGAGATTACCTTCTATCCCAACGGTCAGGGTGCCATGATCAACGGCAGCCAGATGCAGGTCGTCAAGACCACGACGGAGGGTTATCTGACGGAGCTTCCGCCCGACCCCACGCGAGCCGGCTACAAGTTTACGGGCTGGTGGAGCACCGCTTCCGGTAGCGAGGGCTACGAGATCGACAAGGAGAATCTCAGCTCGACGCCCTTCGACAAGGCCACCAGCTTCTACGCTCGCTGGCAGAAGCTCGAGGCTTCCGGAAACTGGGTCATCACCTATGACGCCAACGGCGGCGTGCTCACGGACGCCCCGCAGATGACGACCGGCGAGGGCGACACGCTCGTCCAGCTCGCTGGCGATCCCGCGCGCGAGGGCTATAAGTTCCTGGGTTGGTTCACGGCTGCTACGGGCGGTAACCAGGTCATCGCCAAGGTGACCGTCTTCACCCGGGACACGACGCTGTACGCGCACTGGGAGGCCAAGCCCGTCGATCCGGATAACCCGGATAACCCGGACAATCCGGATAACCCGGACAATCCCGACACGCCGACGTACAAGGTCGTCTCGGGCGCCAACAGCACCTTCACCGCGGGCGGCAACGGCACCATCGTGATGCGTGCGGACGGCGACCTGGCCAAGTTCCAGGCGCTGCTGGTGGACGGCAAGGAGCTCAAGCGTGACACGGACTACACCGTGACCTCCGGCTCCGTGATTGCCACCATCAAGAACGCCTACCTCAGCACGCTCGCCGCTGGCAAGCACAGCGTCACCTTCCGCTATAACGATGGCCAGGCGACTGCGGACTTCACCGTGACCAAGGCCTCCGATAACGGCGACAACAACGGTGACAACAATGGCGATAACAACAACGGTGACAACAACGGCACCAACAACAACGACAGCAACACGAACCGTCCCACCTCGCAGGTGAGCGATTCGACCGGGGCAAATGGTTCTGAGAGCAACGGAAACGGCTCAGGAAGCGCGAATGCTTCCGGGACGGGTTCTGGGCCGTCGGACACCTCCGACGGCGCTCAGACGGCGTCTCTGGCGCTCGTTATGCTCCTGGCCCTCATGGGTCTTGCCGCGAGCCGTAGCCGTCGCATCCGCGTCATGAAGTAAGCACAATCGCATAGATCGCGAGACGTGGGCGCCCTCGGTAACGGGGGCGCCTTTCTTTGTGGGCGGGGGGAGGGGTGATATGAGGCACCAGGAAGGCGATGCCGATATTCAATGGAGAGGACTGGATAGGAGGGAAGTCGATTATCTAACGGTGCCAGGAAGAATAAGAGAGAGCCAAATCATGTATTGAAGAGTTAACTTCTTTGAAATATTAGCTGGTGCCGGAAGAAAATGAGACAAGTTGACCAGACTAATTTGTCTCATAAATTACCGATACCTGTTGAAAATGGGACACTTTGATCTGGCAAAATTGGCATGTTAATGGCAGGTACCAGAAGATTGCTATGAGTTAAAGCGGACAGGTGCTCCGACGAATATGTCAGGGCATCAGATTCCTCGGTGACTCCTTTGCGCATCGACAGGACACGTCCTTTGCCGTTTTTTGCCCATATCGAAGCCGTCAACATGTCATTGACCTTTGATTTTTGACCGCAGGCGGGGTTAGCCTGTACTTTGCATGGCATTACCATGCCAGTTCTTGTTCTATACACGCCGTCATCTGGCGATTTTTATATTATCTAGATACGCGTACACGCGAGATTCTCCCCTACAACGTGCCCAAAACACCATCGTTTTCCGTTCACCGTGCCGAGGAACGAAAGGATGCGACTGCATGAAAACCCAAAATAGGAAGACGCGGCTTCCGCGCAGGCTCATTGGCTTCGTAGCCGCCTTCGCCCTAGCCCTCTCGCTCTTGCCCGTGGGCGTGCTCACGGCCTTTGGCGAGGGAGAGGCGATCTTGCAGGCGCTCAATCTGGCCGGCGAGCCGGAGGCGGTGCTCGCCGAGGAGGCTCCCACCAGCGCCATCGATGGCGCGGATGAGGACGTCGCATCCACCGATGAGACGGCCGACCCCGTCACCGAGCCCGAGACGGCCGCCGAGGACGCCGCGGGCGATACCGACGACGGTGAGGACGCGGCCAAGGACGATGGGAAGCAGGAGGCGGCTCCCTCCCAGGAGCTCAAGGCCTTCACCAGCACCTACGAGGAGGCAGTCGCGGCAGCCGCGGCCAAGGACAAGGATGCCCTGGCCAAGGCCCTCGAGACCGCTATCGGCCTTCATGCCATGCTCGGCGCCGACGAGCTCGAGCAGCCCGAGGTCGCCCGGATGTGGACCGAGATCGAGGGTCTGAGAGCGACGCTCTCGGAGCTGGCGGCCGAGGTCACCGACCCGGCAGCCACCGTCAACGGTACCGGTTACGAGACGCTCCAGGAGGCCATCGGCGCCGCCAACGCGGGCGATACCGTCATCATCGCCAAGGACCTGGCCCTGACAGAGGGCATCACCGTCGCCAAGGCCATCACGCTCGACCTGGGCGGCAAGAAGCTCACCGCCTCCGGGTGCTCGGCGGTTACCGTGACCGGCGCCTCCGCCATCGTCAGGGGCGGCACCATCGAGGTTTCCGCAGGCAGCGACACCTACGCCGTGACCGTGGGCACCAGCGGCTCGCTTTCCACCGAGTCCGTCACCATCATCGGCCATGGCGCCTCGGGTGTCCTGGTCAACGGCGGCGGCTACGTCAAGCGCCTGACCAACATCCAGGCCACCGATGGCTTCGGCATCCGCGTCGTGAACGGCGGTTCGGCCAGCCACGAGGGCGGCATGGTCGTGGCCAACTACGGTGTCTTCGTCGCGGGTAGCGGCTCCACGTTCAACATGAACGGCGGCGACATCAGCGCTGCCGGCTTCGGCATCACCGGCAACGGCCTGGCCGCAAACGGCGGCACCGCCATCAACATCTCCGGCGGCTCCGTGAGCTCGACGGACTCCATCGCCGTCTACCATCCGCAGGCCGGCACGCTCACCGTCTCCGGCGGCAGCCTGAGCGGCACCTACGGCGGCATCGGCATCAAGTCCGGCACGCTCACCGTGACCGGCGGCACCATCGCCGGCACGAGCGGCGGCGCCTACGTCGACGGCGAATCCAACGGCAACGGCATTCACGTGTCCGGCAGCGCCATCCATGTGGACTCGCGTGCCGGTTACGCGGGCGGCATGAACATCAGCATCTCCGGTGGCACGCTCAGCAGCAACAACGGCTACGCCATCGACGAGGTTTCGGGCGGCGGCAGCCAGATCAGCTCGCTGTCCGTGACCGGCGGTTCCTTCCGCGCGGCCCTGGGTTCGATCAGGCTCGCGCCGGGCGCGAACGCGAGCGTCTCGGGTGGTTCGTTCAGTCACGAGGTGCCCGCGGAGTACTGTGCAACTGGTTTCGTATGTGACGGCGAGAACGGTAGCTACGACATCGTGCGTGCTGACAGCATCGTCGAGGCGCAGATCGGCGATACCACCTACAAGACGCTTGCCGAGGCCATCGCGGCCGCCAAGGACGGCGATACCGTCGTCCTGCTGCGCAGCGTGAGCGTCGACGGGGAGGGTATCGTGGTGAGCGGCAAGGCCATCACGCTCGACCTCAACGGCAAGACCATCACCGGCTCCGGGATCACCGGGGCGGCCGTGGTGAGCGCGGCAGGCGGCTCGGCCGTGACCGTGCTGGGCAACGGCGGCACCGTCACCGGATCCGATAGCCCCGCGTTGGCCACGACGGGCGGCAGCCTCGTCGTCAGCGGTGGCAGCTATCGCGGAAACACAACCGGTTGCATAAATGCGCAACAGGGTGCCATTACCGTGTACGGCGGTACCTTCGGCTGCGAGTACGCCGAGGGTCCGGGCGTGTGGTACGTGCTCGCCGGTGACGCGGCCAGCTTCAAGATCTACGGCGGCACCTTCCTCAATGCTGAGCCCGCCGAAAGCCAGCTCGCCTCCGGCTGCAAGGTCATCAGCGACGGGGCGGGCAAGTTCGACGTCACGAGGAACTACTCCGGCAACATCACCCTGCTTGACGGCACGCCCGTCGAGGGCAACACGATCGTCTTCGCCGACGAGACCACGCTCCAGATGATCGAGGTCACCGACCCCAACTTCGGTGACAAAAGCTGGGAGTGGCGCGCCGGTTTCAAGATCACGGTGCCCGAGGGTTCGCACAACCCCAGCTACTCGCAGATCTCCGACTGGTTCAACGACGACGGCAGCAGCTCCCAGTGGGTGAGTGCCGGCTCGGTAGCCGATGACGGCATCTACTACGTCTCGTCCTCGCAGGCCATGATGGAGCAGTACAAGGGCGGCGACAACCAGCTCATGTACCGCTACGGCTTCGACTGGGACGGCGACGGCGTGAACGACCAGTACGTCACCGTCATCGTGAAGGACACCGTCACGTACGCGGATCACGCCGATCATGTGTGGGACGAGGGCGTCATCACGGTCGAGCCGACCTGCGCGAATCCTGGCGCGAGGGTCTTCACCTGCGCTGTCGGCGGCGAGACGAGGACCGAGGAGATTCCCGCGCTCGGCTGCGACTGGGACGAGTGGGAATATTACGACGCGACGTGCACGACCGGTGGCGGCCGCGAGCACTTCTGCAAGCGTGCTGAGGCATGCGACGGCGAAGGCTGGGAGTGGGAGGACACGACCCCCGCGCTCGGCCATGACTGGAATGACTGGGAGCTCGCGATCGAGCCCACCTGCACCGAGGCCGGCGTCGAGTGCCGCTGGTGCAACAGGGACGATTGTGACGGTACCTGGGAGAACGGTGATGGCTACGAGGAGCGCGTAATCCCCGCACTGGGCCACAGCTGGAACACGACGGTGACCAAGGCCGCCACCTGCACCGAGGACGGCGAGGAGACTTCCGTCTGCGCCACCTGCGGCGTGACGGTCACGACCGTGATTCCCGCGACCGGCCATAGCGCGGTCGCCGTGGCCGACAAGGCCGCCACCTGCACCGAGACCGGCCTTTCCGGCCGCACGGTGTGCAGCGTGTGCAACCAGGTCGTGAACGAGGGCACCGTGCTTCCGATGCTCGAGCATCGCGTGGGCGTGGGCGCCGTCATCCGCGCCGCCACCTGCACCACCGAGGGCCTCATGGCCTTCAGCTGCCAGGACTGCGGCGTCCAGGTGAGCACCGAGACCATTCCCGCGCTGGGCCATGCCGTGGCGATTGACCCGGCCGTGGCCGCGACCTGCACGACCACGGGCCTGACCGAAGGCTCGCACTGCACGGCCTGCAACGAGGTGCTGACGGCGCAGCAGACCATCCCCGCGCTCGGCCATGACTGGGACGAGGGCGAGGTCACCAAGGCCGCCACGTGCTCGGCTACGGGCGTGCGCACGCATCACTGCACGCGTTGCGACGTGGCGGGCGAGCAGGAAATCGCCATCGACCCCAACGCCCACAGCTGGGGTGCGTGGACCGTCGTCAGGAACGCCGCCGTCGGCGTCGAGGGTAGCGAGCAACGCGTCTGCGCCCATGACGGCACGCACGTCGAGACGCGCGCCATAGCGGCGCTCCAGCAGCCTCAGAACGGCGGCAACGCGAACGGCGCCACGACGGGCGGCAATGCCGTTTCGGGCACCACGGGCGGTAACGGAGCCGCAGGCGGCGCGACGGGTGGCGTGGAGGCCGCGGTGACCGGCGGTACCGGTAACGTCGCAGGCACGCAGGGGGCCGGCGAGGCCATCGAGGGCGACGAGACGCCGCTTGCGGCGCTCGACGAGACCACGATCGCCGACGACGCCAACCCGCTCGTGGCCGGCAACGCGCGTGTGCAGCAGGAGGGCGTCGACTGGGCGCCCGTGGCGGTCGCGGTCGGGGCGTTCGTGCTCGTCGACGGCGTGGCCATCGCCTACGTGCTGAGGAAGCGCCGCAGGAACAGGATGATGTAGGGAGCGTCAGGCGGGCTTTCGCCCGTCACGATGCGACTAACGAGGGGCGTCCGCGTCATGCGGGCGCCCCTTTTCGTTGTGGTGGGGGGGAGGGACGTGCGCCCTTGTCAGGGTAGAGGAAGGCGACGTTTGCCCGATGGCTATATGGAGCGAAATAGAGGCGATTTGAGGCCCTTTGCGTGGTGGTTCGGGTTCGTGCTCGATATAGCGTGCAAAAGGGCTCAGATTCGCCCTGAGGGCCTCGTGGGGGCTATGACGCGGCATGCGCACCTGCAGGGAGGTGGCGGAGTTGGCGTGGACTGCGGATTTCCTAGGTTTCGATGCGCTCTGCCGGGAGTTATGCAAATCGTCCAGTGGAGCTCGATGACCTGGGAAAAAGGAGCATGCTTGCCAAAGGCGTCGGCGACGTATGCTCCCAAGTACTTCGATAGCCTGGAGAAGGTCGGTTCGCTCTTAGAGGTGCCCGAAGATTCGCAGTACGTTATCTACGGCGGCAGTGAGGTTCTCGAAACGCGTCATGGACACGTGCTCTCGTTGCGCGAGGCGCACCGGCTCGTGATGTAAATCATGGCGCAATAGAGAGAGCGTTCTTATCGGTGCCATGAGAAGATGCCGTTAAGATGGCTGGCTGGTTTTGCAGGTATCGGAATAAAGGGCAAATCAACGAAAACTGGATAGCAAGACCAGGCCATGTATCTGGGCGATAATCTGCAGGAGTCTGTGGGGACTTTCCATTGCGGCGCACGAAAGATCTGCCCGTACATGTAACCGGACGGACTGCTCATTAAAAATGCGCTTCCCTAAGGCCTTTTTGAGCCTGCCGATAGGGACTAGGGCCCAAAAGTAGTGAAAACGTCTTAGAAGCGATTCTCGTTATCCTGAAGCCGATTCGAGGCTTTGGCGTTCGAGGAGTCGCTTTGGCTCAAGTGACAGAGTCGGACGAATTGGACCCTGCTCTCGCATGCGCTTGTTTTCTCCCCATGGAACAACCCCGTATCTTCCGAGCTTTGAGCAAGTTGGCCGTTTTCGGGGTATAGGGATGATACAAACGACGGTACAGGAGACCATATCGATTCTTAAAGCGCATGTTTGCAAGATGCCATTATTCACAATCACAGATGATTCAAATCTGGGAAATATGCTCGTCAAATCACGTAAGTTACTCGTTTTGCTTATAGATGTCGTGAATACCTTGATTACGATCGAATTTCCAAAAAGGACGAAAAAGAGTGTTTCGCGCTGCCGAAGTCTCGGATCGAGGAAACATCCGTAGGCGAAGAGAGCTCCTTGGCGTCATATCGTATGGACGCCGTGTCGAAATGACGGACCAATGCCTACAGAGACATGCGGTTTTCGCAAAATATGGTGATTATTTCCGGCATATCGTGATTTCTGTCCAATATGCCCATGAAAGACAATCAAACGTTCTGTTTTGAATGTCGACGATACTCCCGTGCATTTTTGATTCTTCTGATGGAGCGGCAGAGGTAAGGCTTTTCGACAAAGCAATATCTCGTGTTTGTTCGGTACCTGAAAGATGATGAGACAAATGTCGACGGGGCGCTTTTGTCTGGTTGTCGGCTTGAGTAGATGATATACTTGTCATGTATACTTGTTCTGAGAAAGGGGAAGACATGGCACAGCTGTCACTCTACATGGACGAGGCTTCCATGGCGGCTCTGCGTGCGGATGCGGCCAAACGCGGCGTGTCGATCTCCTCGTTCGCGCGTGACGTGCTTGTCGAGCGCGATGCACCCCCTGCGCGTGCCTGGGAAAACGGATGGCCCCCAGGCTATTTTGATCTGTATGGCAGCATTCCCGATTTCCCCATCGCCGAAGATCTCGAGGCGGCTCCAGTTGATTCGCCGTTTGCGTAGGTGATGCCATGTACCTGCTCGACACGAACGTCCTCGTCGACTTCCTGCGCGGCAAGAACCAATACGCGTTGCGCATGCTCAGGGCGAGCAATGCCAGTGTCTTCAGAATCCCATCGGTGGTCAAGGCGGAGCTGCTCCTCGGCGTCGAGAAATCAGCTGACCCCGGCCCCAATCGCCTCAAGGTCGAGCTCCTCCTCCTGCCGTTCGAGGTGCTTCCCTTCGATGACGAGTGCGCCTTGCACTATGCCCGGATACGCGCGCATCTCGAGGGCAAGGGCATGTCAATTGGCGCGAACGACTACATAATCGCCGCATGCGCCATGGCACATGGCGCGACGCTCGTCACCAACAACGTGGGGGAGTTTCAGCGCATCCCCGGGCTTTCGGTCGAGCAATGGGCCGAAGTGCCCTTCTGAGACAGCTTCGCCTGACCAAATCATCACTAATGTCGGAGCCTGATCCAAATTCGTCCGGACGTTTCTCCGCAATCCTTCCGAATATATCCGGAGAAACGCCTACTCCCATTCGACGGTTTTGTTGGATTCGCATATTACGATAGCCAGGCAACACGAAGCTGCTGTGCTGACACCTCAGCTCTCGTGTTGACAATACTTCTGTATGGCAGTAGTATACTTCTGCGACGCGATAGTAATGGAGCACTCATGCGATTCGCCGACCGAGATATCGAAGCGTTTTGGAACGCTCCCGCGACATGTCATCCCAGGCGCGTTTCACCCGCATTGCGCAAGGCGCTCTATCGCAAGCTCCAGATGCTCGACGCTGCATATGCCCTCACCGATCTTTGCGCACCACCTGGAAACAGGCTGGAACAACTCCAGGGTGACCGATTGGGGCAGTACAGCATCCGGGTGAACGACCGATGGCGTCTGTGTTTCTTGTGGGAGAACGGCGAGGCGACGGAGGTTGAGTTCTGTGACTACCATTGATGATGTCATTTCGAGCCCGGGCGAGATCCTGCTCGAGGAGTTTCTCGAGCCCCTGGGCATCAGCCAGTATCGTCTGGCGAAGGCGATTGGCAAACCGCAGTCGGCGATATCTGAAATCGTGCATGGACAACGCGCCATAACCCCCGAAATGGCCTTGTTGCTGGGCAAGGCGCTCGGCACTTCGCCCCAGTTCTGGCTCAACCTCGAGATGACCTACCAGCTAAAGATGGTCGACTCCTCCAGCCTCGCCCACGTCACGCCCCTCGTAGACGAGCTTGCCGAGGCGCGGCTGCTCGGTCGCATTGCGCGAGCAGAACGGGAGTACGCGACCGGGCAGTATTCCGATGGCCCTTCTGCCATCGCCTCGCTGAAGGAACAAGCATGATCCTTGCCTGATGCGTAATGAGACAAATCCCGCCGGGCCGCTTTTGTTTCATCAGCAGGCACCGCAAGAAGATGAGACAGTTCGGTCAAGCCAAACTGTCTCGTTTTCGTTTATCCGCCTAGAGGATGCCCTCGGTCTCGAGGCGATGCTCGAGGGACGTGGGATGGATGGCATGGCTGAGCGCCGTCTCCGTCGTGATCTTGCCCTCGCTGACTAGCTCGAAGAGGCTCTGGTCCATCGTGCGCATGCCCTCGCGGCTGCCGGCGGCAATGACCGAGTCGATCTGGTAGGTCTTCTCCTCGCGGATGAGGTTGCGGATGGCGGGGTTGGCGACCATGATCTCGAAGACCGGCAGCACCGTGCCGTCGATGGCGGGGACTAGCTGCTGGCTCACGACGGCCTGCAGCACGAGCGACAGCTGCATGCGGACCATGTGGCGCTGCTCGGCGGGGAAGGCGTCGATGACGCGGTCGATGGTGCCGGCCGCGCTGTTGGTGTGCAGCGTCGAGAAGATGAGCTGGGCCATCTCCGCCGCGGTGATCGCGATGCCGATGGTCTCGGCGTCGCGCATCTCGCCGAGCAGGATGATGTCCGGGGACTCGCGCATCGCGCTGCGCAGGCCCTCGGCGTACGTGACGATATCGGTGGGCACCTCGCGTTGCGTAACGATGCACTTCTCGTGACGATGCACGTACTCGATGGGATCCTCGAGCGTGATAATGTGGCGGTTGCGCTCGCGGTTGATGCGGTCGATGATGCAGGCCAGCGTCGTGGACTTGCCCGAGCCGGCGGGGCCGGTGACGAGCACGAGGCCCTTGGTCAGGTCGGCGAGTTTGAGCACGCTTTCGGGGATGTTGAGCTCGGCGGGGTCGGGGAGGCCGAAGGGGATGACGCGGATGACGGCGGACATGGAGCCGCGCTGGCGGAAGACGTTGGCGCGGAAACGGCCGATGCCGGGGAGCGCGAACGAGAAATCCTCGTCAAGATTATCGTTACTGGCGAAGTTCTTGAAGTCACGACCGGCAATCTCGTAGATGGCCTCGACCACGGTGCGCGTGTCTGCAGGCGTGAGTATCTCCCCGTCCATGCGCACTTGGCGACCGCTTGCCTTGTAGGTGAGCGGAAGGCCCGCCACCACGAAGATGTCCGACGCCTTGAGGTCGATCATCTGCTTGAGCAAATCCGAAAGTAACATCATCTCTTCCTTCCCTACATGCCCGACCAAAGGGTATCGGTCTCGGCGCTGTTAACCTTTGCTGTCATGTTCCACTTGGCGATGCGGTAGCCGTTGCCCTCGGGTGCCACGGCGATGTCGAGCAGACGCCCGTTGGGACAGGCGAACTGGGCGGTGACGGCGCCGTTCTCGAGGGCTGCGGTGACGGTGACATCGGCGTTGTCCGCCTGCACCTGGGTGGCGATGGCCGTGACGGCCTGCGCGGAGGGGAATCCCGCGGAGGCGTCGACGAGGCCGACGAACTGCTGGGCCGCCGACTCGGCGGCGTATTGCTGCGTGACGGAATCGGCCTGCATATGCGCGAGGCTGTCGGACGCGCGCGATGTGTTGACCGCGAGCACCGCGAGGGTGGCGAGGCAGATCACCGCGATGAGGGCGAACAGCGAGATGGGACCGATGCGCACGGATGGCGTGGAATCGTTCATCGGCTCACCCCGCTTACGTATCGTGCCGTGTCGAGTGCGTAGACCTCGACGTCGTCGACGGTCGCCGTGATGTGCGCCCGGTAGAGGGTGCCGCCGGTCATGGACTCGGGGGTGACTTCGCAGGTGACGGCGAGCTTGTCGTCGGAGACGTCGAGGTTGGTTGCCAGCGGGTCTGCCGAGAACCGCTCGGCGACGTTGCCGGCGCAGGCCACGGCACGCTCGAGGTCGAGGCCGTTTTGCGCCACGATGGCCGAGCCGACGTAGAGCCGCACGATGACGGCGAAGGAGACGATGAGGAAGACGAAGAGCACGAGGGTCTCGATGATGAAGGCGCGGTTGCCCCGGCGGCTGCGACGGGGAGCCTGCGGTCTTTCGCCATGCTGCATGACCGGGGCCATCAGGAGCCTCCTTGCATGGCGCGCAGGGCGATGTCCGTCCTGCCCTGGTCGGTCACGATGGTGAGCAGCCCGTTCCTGTACGCCAGGTCGAACTTGGACGATTTCGACAATTTGACTGCCTTACCGGGGTCATACGGGGTGCCCGCGACAGCGTATTCTTGGACAATGTTGCCCTTGTAGAGGTACATTCTCGTTTCGTAGTTGCCATTGGGCAGGTATTCCATGAGGACGAGGGAGTTGCCCTCGGGACCCGTGCCGACCCATACGGCGCTCGTTCCGTCGATGGAGCGGACGTTGTTCGCGAGGAACTGCATGCCGAGGCGGTCCTCGTTGGCCTGCATCTGCACGGAGGCGACGCGCTGGTAGACGGTGACGCCCGTGACGAGAGCTATGAGCAAGATGCCCAGTATGACCAACATGAGGATGCCCACGAAGAGATTACGCTGCCGTCCGGCGTGCTTGTCATTGCGTATGGTAGCCATCGCGCTGACTATGTCCATGTTATTCTGCCTCATCGTGCCACCACCGTCACCGTGGGGGGTACGTTATCGGCAAACCACTCGTAGTTGACGGTGTAGTCGTTGCGGTTGATCGCCAGACCGTAGACGTCCTCGAGATGGGATATGGAGGCCGGGTAGGAGCCCTCGATGGCATAGCACTGCGCGGCGCTCGCCAGGACGGTCGAGCGGATGGATGCCGCGCTCTGCTCGCGCGCGGCATGCTGGAACGCGCCGATCGCCCAGACGAGCAACGCGATGGCCACCGCGACGAGCAGCACGGCGCGGATGCGCCGGATGCGGCGCCTGCGAATCTCGTATGTGCTGAGCTCGCGGTACATCGCCGATGCCTATCCAATCGATCCCATGATGCCGATGAGCGGGAGCATGACCGAGATGAGCGTGCCGCCGACCGCGATGGTGAGCAATGCGGCGAGCAGGGGCTCGATGCGGTCGAGCGCGCGGTCGAGCTGGGCCGTCGAGTCGTCGAAGAGCATGACCGACAGGTCCGCGAGCACGTCGTCGACCGAACCGGCGTGCGCGCCGGCGGTGAGCATGTGCGCGTAGAGTGGGTCGAGGATGTCGGCCTCGGTGAACGCCTGGGGCAGACTGCGCGGGTTCTCGAGGTCCTCCATGGCGTCCAGGGCGTATTCGAGGCGGGCCCTGAGCCTGCCGTGACGCACGGTCTCGAGCGCCTGGCGCATGGCCGTCTCGGTGGTGATGCCGGCGGCGATGTAGGTGGCGAGCGCCGAGGTGAAGCGCGAGAGCGCGAGCTCGTACATGGCCTGGCGCGTGCTCGGGATGCGTTCGAAGATCGCGAGGACGCGTTCGCGCCCGGACTGAGTGCGGCTCGCGGCGAAGAGGAAGATGGCGACGATGGCGCAAGCCACGGTGATGACGAAGGCGACCCAGCCGATGACGATGGACGCGAGCTCCATGCTCGACGAGGCGGCGGTCAGCGAGCCCGACGTGGACTCGTAGACGTTGGCGAACACGGGGAGGATGACGACGACGGTCGCCGCGAGGATGATGGCCATGATGCAGAGCAGCGCGGCGGGATAGGCCACGGAACTGCGGATCTTCTGGAAGGTGCGGTCCTCTTCGCCGTAGTAGACCTCGAGCGTGCGTAGGACCGACTCGAGACGGCCGGATTGCTCGCCGGTCTGGACCATGTCGATGACATGGCCGGGAAAGGCGCCGGTGGCCTCCATTGCCTGGGAGAGCGACTCGCCTGCGATAAGGCCGCGGTACATGCCGACGCATGCCGTCTTGAAGCGCGACTCCTCGCGGTTTTCCGCGAGCAGGTGGACGGCCTCGTCGATTTGCAGGCCCGCGGAGAGCATGGTCGCGACGCTCCCGCACAAGGCGGAAAGCGCGCCGCTGTCGAGCAGTTTAGCTGCCATTGGTTTCCTCGCATCCCTTGTTTCGCATGGTACTCACTCTAATATACCTTCCCTCGTTGCCGGGGCAGATTTCTAATAAACATAGCGATCCCGATAACTTATTCCGTCACCGACGTACGCATTGCCGCCTTCGGTCGCCGCCAAGGTCAGGTCGACGCGTGACCACGTCTTGGGATCGACCGTGAACTGGATGCAATGCCAGGTCCCGTCGATGTAGACCATGATCCAGGCATGGTAGAAGTCGTCGGGCGAGACGTAGCCGGTGACGATCTGGGCCGGGATGCCGACGCTGCGCAGCATGGCCGCGCCCAGGGAGGCGTAGTCGAAGCAGATGCCGTTGCCGCTCGAGAGCGTGGCGTCCGGGTCGGGGATGTAGCCGGTGGACGTCGAGAGCTTCTCGGCCTTGGCGGTGTCGTAGGAGATGTTGTTCGCGATGAAGTCGCAGATGGCGCGCAGGGCGGCCGCCTGGTTGTCGGCACCGGAGGTGAGCTCGCGGGCCCTGCGGGTGGAGGCGCTGTTCTCGTCGAAGTCGCAGTAGAGGTTGGGGTGCAGGAAGGGCTCGAGCCCGGTCTCGAGGTGCACGGGGACGCTCGTGGAGAGCAGCTCGACGTAGTTGTTGCCGCTCGTGTTCTGCATGACGCGGACGGTGTAGGTGCCGTCGCCCATGTTCATGGGGACGAAGACGGGCGTGCCGTCGCCGGGCATGTCGTAGTTGTAGCTCTGCTCGCCGCGGGTGACCTGGAGCTTGAGGCGCGACGAGCTGTTGCCGGTGGCGCCCACGTAGCCCTGGGAGGCCGATGACGTGTCTATGGCGCAGTTGGGGCCCTGGACGGCGGCCGACGAGTTGAAGGACACGTCCTGGACGGAGCCCGGGTCCGAGAACGCGGCGCCCTCGACGACCTCGTCCGCGCCGATGGGGGACGAGCCACCGCCCCCGCAGGCGGAAAGCGACGCGATGGCGAACAGGGCCGCGAAAAGCGCGATGGCGGTCGCGGACGCAAGGAGGCGACGCCGGGCCCGGACGGGGCGCGGCGCGGCATGCGCGTGGTGCGCGGAGTGCGTTCTATGGGCCGGGAAGCGCGTCAACGGCGGCCTTTCGGACGAGCGTGTTGCCAGGCGGGTGCGTGGCGAATGCGACCATTATAGAAGACGCGCGTGATGCGGACGATGACACCGGGGAAACAAAACGGGGGAGAGAAGGGACGGTGCCGGATGGGACGGCTGCCGCCCGGTGGCAGCCGTCCCATCCGGCGGCATATCTCTCGGCGGCCCCGTCCACGTCCGCAGTTGGAGGCCGATGTGAGACAATGTGCCAGGGGGTCAGACCCCGTGACACATTTTGCTGTGAGACAATGGACAGACATGTTTCTTATTCACCCGGCAGTATGAGGAGGGGGCGGTCATGCCCGAATTCATCTACCAGATGCACGACGCGCGCAAGGCACACGGAAGCAAGGTTATTCTGGACGAAGTGACCCTGAGCTTCTATCCGGGGGCCAAGATCGGCGTCGTCGGTCCCAACGGCATGGGCAAGTCGACGCTCCTCAAGATCATGGCGGGGCTCGAGGACGTGAGCAACGGCGAGGCGCGTCTCACGCCCGGCTTCACCGTCGGCATACTGCAGCAGGAGCCGGAGCTCGAGGAGGACAAGACCGTCATCGAGAACGTGAGGCTTGCCTTTGGCGACATGCTCGCCAAGATCGAGCGCTTCAACCAGGTCTCCGCCGAGATGGCAGACCCTGATGCCGATTTCGACGCCCTCATGGAGGAGATGGGAAAGCTCCAGGATGAGATCGACGCGGGCGACGGATGGGATCTCGACAGCCAGCTCACGCAGGCGATGGACGCCTTGCAGCTACCAGACCCGGAGGCACCTGTTAATGTTTTGTCGGGAGGCGAGCGAAGGCGCGTTGCACTTTGCAGGCTCCTGTTGGAAGCTCCGGATCTACTGCTGCTCGATGAGCCGACCAACCACCTGGATGCGGAGTCGGTCCTATGGCTCGAGCAGTTTCTGAAGCGCTACGAGGGCGCCGTGCTCGCCGTGACGCACGATCGCTACTTCCTCGACAATGTCGCCGAGTGGATCTGCGAGGTCGATCGCGGGCACCTGTATCCGTACAAGGGCAACTACTCCACCTATCTGGAGACGAAGGCCGCGCGCCTGGAGGCCCAGGGACAGCAGGAGGCCAAGCTCGCCAAGAAGCTCGAGCGCGAGCTTGAGTGGGTACGGTCGAGTCCCAAGGCGCGTCAGGCGAAGAGCAAGGCACGTCTGGAGCGTTACGAGCAGATGGACGCCGAGGCGCGCTCCATGAAGAAGGTCGACTTCACCGACATCCACATCCCTCCCGGTCCGCGCTTGGGCAATAAGGTGCTTATTGCCGATCACCTGAGCAAGTCCTTCGGGGACCGCGTGCTCATCGACGACCTTTCCTTCGAGCTACCGCGCAACGGCATCGTGGGCATCATCGGTCCCAACGGCGTGGGAAAGACGACGCTCTTCAAGTGCATCGTCGGCCTCGAGGAGCCGAGCGCGGGTACGCTCGACATCGGCGAGACGGTCAAGATCGCCTACGTTGACCAGAACCGTGCCGGCATCGACCCCGACAAGTCGTTATGGGAGGTCGTGTCGGATGGCCTCGACATCATGCAGGTGGGGGAGACCGAGGTGCCCAGTCGCGCCTACGTGGCCGGCTTTGGTTTCAAGGGCCAGGACCAGAGCAAGCCCGCCGGCGTGCTCTCGGGTGGCGAGCGCAACCGCCTCAATCTCGCACTTACGCTCAAGCAGGGCGGCAACCTGCTCTTGCTCGACGAGCCGACCAATGACCTGGATACCGAGACGCTGGCGAGTCTCGAGGAAGCCCTGCTCGCGTTTTCGGGTTGCGCGGTCATCACGAGCCACGACCGCTGGTTCCTCGACAGGATCGCAACGCATATCCTCGCCTGGGAGGGTACGGAGGAGAATCCTGGCGCATGGTACTGGTTCGAGGGTAACTTTGACTCGTACCAGAAGAATCGCGTCGAGCGCCTGGGCGAGGTTGCCTCGCGGCCGCATCAGGTGTACCGGAAGCTCACGAGAGACTAGGTGCAAGCGAACGAACCGAGTGGTTAAAGAGTAAGCGCAAATCGTTGCATATTTGGATAAAAAGGCTAGTTCAAAAAGTATATGTAATACATTGCGTTTTTGAATGAATGCAACAAGCAATATATTGCTCAACATATCCCTTTTCATAGATCCGGTGATTGTCATGAGACAGCTTGGTCAAACCAGAGCGTCTCGTTGTTGGGAGGTGCCGTTTATGGATGAGGCAGCTTCGTCAGATCAGGGTGTCCCATTTGTTTATGGAGCCGGTTAGAAATTAGGAGCGTGTCAGAGGGCTGAATGAGATGACTGAATAAAACAAACGCTCTATTTTCGTCTGGTACCAATTTAAACTGGCTCGTGCTACTGACCTTCGTTCGAATTAGATACATATTTATTATCTGGCACCTACTGATAATGAGACAGTTGATCTGAGAAATTGTCTCATTATCAGTAGGTGCCATTTGAAGATGAAATTGAATCAGCGCACAAGCCCAATTTGGGTATGCCTTGTCTGTGGGTACCGTGTCGAATCGGCTTATCCAGTTTACCTTGTTGCATCATAATCATCGGCACCTGTGGATAATAGAGTGAATAGTCTAAACATGTATCCTTATTTATACAGGTATCGGTTGGAAATTAGGGCAGGAAGTGAATCTTGTCGCCGAGTTCGAGCTGCTCATGTGCAGGCTCCAGCATCGGTTTGTGTACAAGGCAAACGCAGGGCGTGACAGAACGTCTCCGGCACCATCTGTCACGAAGAGCTCAGTTCGTTTCCTCCGGTCAAAAATCTACTGGACCCGTCATTAAAATACCCATATGGAAAAAAGTGCCCAAGTTTCCAACTGGAACCATTTTTCAGGACAGGACGGTGATTTAACAGGTGCATGTTTTCTGGATAGCAGAAACGAGATCGGATTTCGAGCGAGGAGATTTCCGGAAAAGCGTGCGTATAGCACGCCTTGGGAGAAAAAATTCGTTTGCTAGTCCGAGCAGGTTTTTTTTCATTCGGCGAACGGCTCGAAAACGACCCATTCTTTTGCCCCCAGGAGCCGTTTTGAGAGGGAGAGCGGAGTAACTACGCCCTCAAGCAAAGAAAATGCCTTAGAAGCCAAAATATTGCGTTTTACGGGCAATTTGTACTTTTTCACGCGAGGGGGAGTCCATTTCGATCACCTCTTCGCCATCCTTCGAAACCGATTCGTCCTCTTTCGTAACGGAGCCTGACGAAATCAAGTTCTCTTGCTAGGTGTTCCGTAGGCACCGATTGATTCTCCGATTCCGTGCCGGGATGTCGCCTCGGGAGAAGCGGAAAGGGAGCAGCGCATAGGCCCTGGTGAACAATTTAGGATAAATGCCTAATTATTAATTCTCCCTTATATCCACCTCAGTAGAGGGCAGGAGAAGGAGAGTAGGGTACATGTTATCTAGGACACAATTCTTCTCTGTGTCCATAAGAAAATTCCGGTTTTCTGCATCGAAATAATGAGGTTGAATCTTCCTCACAAATCGCGGTTGGGCATGTTAGCAGGATATGAAAAGATGGGAAGATAGCATCAAATTCCGCTAGCAGCGCAATGCGAAATAGCACTGCTATACCGCAGCGCGTAGCTCAAATTGAGATGGGGAAGGGAATCTATACAGGATTGTGCCGCTGACCTTGTATAGCATAGGTGCTAGCAATGCTGCGCTAGCTCTAGCAGCCCTGCTAAATCTCTTCCGAAATTGGCCTATTTGGTTACAGATCTACGTTTCTTACTACATTTCCTACCTTTGACACGTACCGGCATTCTTGCGAATGCCGTCCAGAGAGCTGGTTTTGTGCCGGTGTTTTGGTCGCCCAATACTGTGTTTAACCAGCTCTTTGACGTATCGTGGACGAATTATACGCATATAAACAGGAAATGCAAGGGACAAATTATCTTAGTCAATATGGGTAAATAGGTCTTTAATGTAGATCATTTATTTATAAAACCGCAGGTAAATGATAGATTCTATCCTTTAATTACATCGAAAATTAATTAGATTATTCTCCCAATTCACATGATTTCCATAACTTACCCATGTGGGTAATTAAAAGCCGAACCCGCTTTTGTAGCAAAGGCGCTTGTATAGCAATTTCACAAGACTTTGTGCCCGAAAAAAATTTCATTGCTACATATTGTGTTCCCTTCCTGCTATCACTTACACTCCGCCTATGTGTCTAGGCGCGCTGTACGCCAGGCAGGAAACGCAAGGTAATGAAGTACGACACGTAGTTTAATTGGGGTAAGAAATGCAGCGGTTACAAGAGATCTACCGGGAAAAACGTGCAGATTTGCACCGTGCCCAAACAAGGACGTCGGCACTCACCAGTATTAGTGTGGGGACGGCCCCCCTTCTCATCATTCTGGCGCTCTTCCTCGCTCTCATCGCGATGAGCTTTGGCTTTGCCGAGGATGCCCATGCAGATGAGCAGGTCGTCGAAGCGCAGGTCGAGCAGCTTGTTTCCCAAGGTCAGAAGACTCCTGCCCCCGTCCCGGCTTCCACCGAGACCAAGGCCACCGTTGACGAGATCGCCTCTACCAATACTATCGTTCCCCAAGCCGATTCCTTCGACGTCACCTTCCAGAACGTCGTTGTCGGTGGTAATTACCAATCCGTCACCGAGACGCATGAGGCTGGCACGACCGTCACCTTCAGCGCTGGCGACCGTGAGGGCTATGTCTTCACTGGGTGGCAGGTAAAGACTCCGAGTAGCCTCACCATCGCCGAGCCCAATGACGAGAACCTGACCTTCACGATGCCCGGCGAGTCCGTTGTCATCGAGGCAACCTGGCGTGATATCAAGTACATCGACGCCACCTTCGACTTTGGCGGCGCCACCGGTGATAGCATCACCTCCGAGGGCACCCAGGCCATCAAGAACGTCGTCACGGACGACAATGGCACCAAGGCCCAGCTCGGCGTGGGCATGGTCATCTCCATCGACGCCGGCAGCAAGCCCGGCTTCGTCTTCGACCAGTGGGCCATCAAGGCCGGTTCCACGTCCGTCACCTTTGGCGAGAAGTACAACTCCAAGACGAGCTTCACCGTGCCCGATGGCAACATCAGCATCGTCGCCATCTGGAAGCAGGCCTACCTCGTGACCATCAACGGCGGTTTTGCCGGCAACAACAGCGGTGCGGGCTACTACGGCGAGGGTCAGACCGTCAAGATCGACGCCGGCACTAATCCGGACAGCACCCTGAGGTTCGATGGCTGGACGGTCGTGTGCGACAAGGCCGTCACCTTGACGCCCAACGTGACGTCCGCACAGGCCGAGTTCAAGATGCCGGCCGGCTCCGTGACGCTCACGGCGAAGTGGACGAAAATGGGTGTCGTGTCTAATTCAACGAACACGACGACCAACTTCCTGGGCGGCAATCTCACCGCGAGCGGCTCTGACCTCGCCAAACAGGTCTGGAAGTCCGATAGCGACGAGATGAAGAAGATCAACGACGGCACGAACGCCTCCGTCAGGCTCGTGACCAAGGAGCTTTCCGCCAACGACGTCTCCACGTCGGATCGCTCGCTGATCAACGCCGCAAAGGGCGCCAACACGCTGGCCTACTACATGGATATCTCGCTGTACGGCAAGGTGGGCGATGATGCCGAGAAGAAGATCACCGACACGGCGCAGCGCGTGACCATCAGGCTCACGCTGGCCAACGGCCTGCTCGCCGCTCCCTCGGGCTACAAGCGCACGTTCAAGATCATCGCGCTGCATGGCAGCCAGGCGACGCTCCTGACGCCGACCTATGCCTACGACGCCACGACGAAGGTCGGAACGCTCACCTTCATCACGGACCAGTTCTCGACCTACGCGCTGGTGTACACGGATGAAAAGACCGACGGTGACAACAACGGCGACAACAACAACAATAACAACAACAATAACAACAACGGCGACAACGGCAATGGCAACAACAACCAGGTCAATTCGGGCCTGAACTCCGGCAGCAACGGCAATGGCGGTAGCTCCGCAGGCGGCTCCTCGGCCGGCTCGAGCACCGGCGACACGACCACGGGCATGAGCGCCTCCACGGCGACCCTGATCATGATCGTCTTCGCCGCCCTCGCCATCATGGCTCGCCGCGTGCGCAAGCAGGCCTGCTAAGAAGCGCCGTTTCCAAGCGAAACTTCGAGAAGGCAAGCCCTTAGGGGCTTGCCTTTTTCACGTGCGCCGATGGTTGGGGCGCCGGGGTGTTTTCCTGTCTCCCCGTTCGGGTATCATTAAGGCCACCTCAAAAGCCGAATGCACCTGCAAACGGGGATGTGAATGAACATGAAGAGATTCGTCGCTTGTATTATTAGTGCGCTCTGCCTGTCCGTGCTGTGCCTGACGCTCGCTGCGTGCGGGCCCGATTACAAGCCCAACTTCGTCGGTACCTGGAACGTGACGTCCATGACGGACAGCACCGGGGCGGATCTGACGCCCACGATCGAGCAGCTCGCCGCCGCGGACAAGCACCTCACCCTCACGCTCGCCGACGAGGAGGACCAGGCGACCTTCGACCTTGCCGGTCAGACGACGCTGACGGGCACCTGGAAGCCGACGGGGGAGGACACCTGCGCAATCACGTTCGAGGGCTACGAGGAAATTCCGGCAACGCTTTCCGAGGGTGCGCTCACGTTCGAGGAAAGCGGCCAAACCATGACCTGCACGAAGCAGGAGTAGCGCGTGAACATCACGGTCTACTGCGCCTCGTCGTTGGGGCATGACCCGGATTTCGCGCAGGAGACGCGCAAGCTGGGCGCCTGGATCGGCGCGCATCGTCACACGCTCGTGTACGGCGGGACGAACGTCGGCCTCATGGGGTTGCTCTCGGATGTCGTCCTCGATGCGGGCGGGCGCGTCGTCGGCGTGCTACCCGACATCCTGGCCGACAGGGAGCCGCCGTCGGGACGTCTGACCGAGTTCTATCGCGTCGAGACAATGGCGCAGCGCAAGGCCAAGATGATTGAGCTCGGTGACGTGTTCATCGCGTTGCCGGGAGGACCGGGGACGCTCGAGGAGCTCTCCGAGATCATGTCGCTCGTTAAATTAGGCACACCGCCTGGTTATTTGTTTCTCCTCAACGTCAACGGATACTATGACGAGCTCGTCGCGAGCTTCGAGCGCATGCTCGAGCATGGCTTCATGACGCCCGAGATGCGCTCGTATCTCAAGGTCGCCGCGTCAGCAGACGAGCTCGCGGCAGCGCTTTCGGTGATGGGGCGGGGGAGTGCCCGCCCGTGAACGAGGAGCGATACGAGGCCATATCGCGACCGTTTCGCGACAACCCATCTGCCCTGCGGATGCTGACGCTCGTCAATGACGGACTCAAGTGGCTTTGCTATGTGCTCTATCCGGTCCTGCTGGTGCTTTTGGCACTGCATGAGCCGACAGAGCTCCTGAGAGCGATTCTAACGCCCGCCGTGCTTTTCGTGGGCCTCAGTGCCTTTCGTCGTCTTTACGACGCTCCACGACCATATGAGGCGCTCGAAATCGATCCGCTCATGCACAAGAGCACGAAGGGGAGGTCATTTCCGAGCAGGCACATCTTCTCGATCTTCATGATCGCGATGTGCTGGTTGGCGTATTGCGTGCCGTTGGGCGTGTTCTTGCTCGTATGCGGGGTTTTCATGGCTGCTATACGCGTCATCGGGGGCGTTCATTACCCCAAAGACGTCATCGCGGGTGCGCTCGTGGCCATCGTGGGTGGTATCGTGGGCTTGTGGGTACTGCCCCTGTCCTGGTTCTAGGGATGCGATTAGGCGCTTGGCCGAGATATGAATGAATCGTTCTCAAACTACCCAAATATAATAAAATGACGTTAATACCATATAAATTCCACTTGATTTTTGCTTTAAAAGGTGTACTATCTTACCCAGTTGCAGAAAATGTGTCCAATTCGGACATTTTCATGCACCTACATGATGGCGGTTTTCGCGCAGCTTGTGACGAGGATTCGTAACGATGGGTTCTCTGCACAGCTCAACGTACCCTCAACGCAGTCACGCGTAAGATCGCCATCATGCAGCATCGAGGGGTGTGTGGCTCAAAACCCCTGCTCAGGCGTCTGATTCGGCTTGTTTTGCGATGTCGGGTGCATATGGGCCAAAAAAAGCGAAAATTTTTTCGTTGACGCTGCGGTTCGGGAAAAACTGGGTCACAGCATGCATGAGCGCGTGTATATCATCCCCGCATACGGCGTATAGCAACGCATTTCGCGAAGCTGGCGTCAGCACGCTCTGCAGGGTGTGTTTTTCGCTCGTTGCCCTTATGAGCAACTTGTGGCTTAAAAGGTCAAAAACTGCCTTAGAAATTAGATAGTGTGCCTAACGTATCTTCGTCAGAACTGTCCAGTATTGCTGAAAATCTTGGCATCCGCTGGCTTCGATCTGTCTGGAAAACGTCCAAAATAGCGATATCCTCCTCACTTGGTCGTCTGGGAGAGAAAACGCTTAGTATCTTCCGCACGATATGTCTATGATACAAGTTTCGGAGGAGCTGGTTGCCCAGTTTTTGGGTTCGAAAACACGCCGTTCAGACGCATATATTCGCAGGTCAAGGGGTATTTCACGCAACGTGCTCCCTAGTATCTTGCTCTTAACTGTCTATGATACGCGATATTCTGGTCACGATATGCCACCATTTGCACGAGTGCCTTCTTGTCAATGAGATGAGACGGGTGGCGTCGGTACGGTCCGATGAGACAGTTGCTCAGAGCATTTGTCTCATCGAGCAACTGTCTCACTAAACGAGCACATACTTGTATGTGCATTTGATCGAAATGGCAGGGGGAGACGCCTCATCTTCTGGTATACTTCTCGCTCGTGTGTACCCGCAGCTTGGCTCGCACCCGGCACCCTGGATGTCGGCTCAGCTTCGGGCGTATTGGAAAGACGCCGGTCACACACGGTGTCGAGAAAGAAAGGGTGGCTAGTCACATGGCAGTCTCCAAGGAACGCAAGGCCGAGCTCATCAAGGAGTTTGGCAAGGATGCGAACGATTCCGGCTCCGCCGAGGTCCAGGTCGCGATCTTGACCGAGCGCATTCGCGAGCTCACCGAGCACGTCAAGGTCCACAAGAAGGACCACCACACGCGTCGTGGCCTGCTTATGCTCGTCGGCAAGCGTCGCCGTCTCCTCTCCTACATCAAGGAGCGCGACATCGAGAACTACCGTCAGCTCATCGCAAAGCTCGGTATCCGCGACAACATCTAGTCGCAGACAGTGGGAAAGGGCCGCGTAGACGCGGCCCTTTTCTTGCATCCGGGGCCATTTCGCTCGGGGATGCGCCAAGGGTCACATCCGCCAATGTGGCGGTGAAAGGAGCCTTCTCGCACGGGGCGAAAAGGCGGAAAGAAGCAGAGGAAAGAATATGACCAAGATCACGCACGAATTCGAACTGTACGGGAAGAGCTACCGGCTCGAGACCGGCGAGCTGGCCAAGCAGGCCACGGGCGCCGTCGTCGTCAGCCAGGGCGACACTATCTTGCTCACTACTGCCGTAGTGTCCAAGGAGCGTCGTGACCTAGATTTCTTCCCCCTTACGGTGGATTTCATCGAGAAGATGTACGCTGTCGGCCGCATTCCCGGCGGTTACCTCAAACGCGAGGCGCGACCCAGCGAGAAGGGCACGCTCACTGCCCGTCTCGTCGATCGTCCCATTCGCCCGAGCTTTCCCGACGGCATGCGCAACGACGTCCACATCGTCATTACCACGCTGTCCTGCGACCAGGTGAACCAGCCTGACGTCATCTCCATCATGGGCGCCTCGGCGGCCCTCATGGTGGGCGGCGTGCCCATCGAGGGCCCGGTCGCCGGCGTGCGCATCGCCCGCGCCAAGGCCGAGGACGGCAGCATCGACTACATCGTCAACCCGACCTTCGAGGAGGCCGAGGCTTCCGACCTCAACCTCACCGTCGCCGGCACCAAGGAGTACATCTCCATGGTCGAGGCGGGCGCGGACGAGGTCTGCGAGGCCGACATGATCGCCGCGCTCGAGTTCGCGCAGGAGGCGATCGGCGCGTTCTGCGACGAGCAGCAGAAGTTCCTCGACAAGTGCACGATCGAGCCCAAGACCTACGAGCTCGACCAGCCCATTCCCGAGGTCGTCGACAAGGTCGACGGATACTACGCGGCCATGGAGGCCGCCCTCAAGGACGCCGACAAGCAGTCCCGCATCGCCAAGGTCGAGGAGCTCAAGGACGAGATCAAGGCCTCCTTCACCGACGAGGAGCGCGCCATGTGGGGTCGCGAGATCGCCGCGGCGTGCAAGGCGCTCGAGAAGCGCGCCATGCGTACGATGATCATCGAGACCGGCGAGCGCGTCGACGGTCGCGCCAACGACGAGATCCGCCCGCTCTACATCAAGCCGCACTACCTGCCGCGCGCCCACGGCTCCGGCCTGTTCCAGCGCGGCCAGACGCAGGTCCTCTCGGTCGTCACGCTCGGCATGCTCAACGAGTGGCAGCGCCTCGACACGATCGATCCGGCCGAGGGCAAGCGCTACATCCACCAGTACAACTTCCCGCCGTACTGCACCGGCGAGGTCGGCCGCATGGGCGCCCCCAAGCGCCGCGAGCTCGGCCACGGCGCCCTGGCGTCGCGCGCGCTCGAGCCGATGATCCCCAACGAGGAGGAGTTCCCGTACACCATCCGCGTCGTCTCCGAGGTCATGGAGTCCAACGGCTCGTCGTCCATGGCGTCGACCTGCGGCTCGACGCTCGCGCTCATGGACGCCGGCGTGCCCATCAAGCGCCCCGTTTCCGGCGTGGCCATGGGCCTCATCAAGGAAGGTGACCAGCACGTCATCCTGACCGACATCCAGGGCCTCGAGGACTTCCTCGGTGACATGGACTTCAAGGTCTGCGGCACGACCGAGGGCATCACCGCCCTGCAGATGGACAACAAGGCCAAGGGCCTGTCCACCGAGATCCTCGCCGAGGCGCTCGGCCAGGCCAAGCGCGGCCGCGCCTTCATCCTCGACGCCATGCTCGAGCAGATTCCCGCCCCGCGCGAGGAGCTGTCCGAGTACGCGCCGCGCATCATCACGATCAAGATCCCGGTCGACAAGATCCGCGACGTCATCGGCACCGGTGGCAAGGTCATCCGCGGTATCCAGGAGGAGACCGGCGCCTCCATCGAGGTGCACGAGGACGGCAACGTCTTCATCGCGTCGGTCGATACCGGCGGCGAGGCCGCGCGCAAGATGGTGGAAGACATCGTCAAGGTGCCCGAGGTTGGCGAGGAGTACGAGGGCGAGGTCGTCAACATCCAGTCGTTCGGCGCGTTCGTCAAGCTCACGCCCAACAAGGACGGTCTGCTGCACATTAGTCGCGTGGCCAATGGCCGCGTCGGCGCCGTGGAGGACGTGCTTTCCGAGGGTGACACCGTCAAGGTCAAAGTCATCGAGGTGGACGAGAAGACCGGCAAGATCAGCCTGGACCGTCTCGACAAGCCCGATGCCCCCGAGAGCAGCTCCAAGCCGCGCAACGACAAGGGTCACGGCAACGACCGTCGCGACCGCGACCGCAAGCGCGACAACAGGAAGCCGCGCCGCAGGGACTAAGCGCATGCGCATCCCAGCGTCCTGACGAGGCGCGGGGGACGCGTGCCAGAGCTCAGAAACCCATTCGCTCTGGTCACGCATCCTCCGCGCCTTTTTGCGTCTTTAGAGCGCAGACGGTACGTGCCAGGGCTCCGAGACCCAGTCGCCCTGGCTGCGCACCGTTCTGCGCCCCTTTTGTGTCGTTAATGGAAAACGTGCTGCCGGTCTCGCGTACCTCTACGCAGGGGAAAGTAATGGTAGAATACAGGGACTTTTACGAGTTCCGGGAGCAATCGAGTGGCACGACGCAGAGAGACATACGTAGGCGGTGGCCCGAACAAGGGCGGCATCCTCTACGGCGGCGACAAGCACGGCATCTTCGGTAGCAGCGGACGCCGTCGCATGGGTTCCCAGATGCGCATCTACAGCAAGGCGCCGCGTCGCTGGCCGCGCGTGGTGCTCATCGTCGCCCTCGTCATCATCTTCGTTGCCTGCGTCTGGCAGTTCGCCTGCGGTGGATTGCCCTTCCTCAAGGCCGAGGAGAAGCAGGCCGATTCGGGCGTGTTGAGCATCGTGAGCCAGAACATCGACGTCGCGCGGCAGAAGGCGGGACTCACCGGCCTCAACGGAACCGCGCAACCCGGTCTCGACACGCAGGTCACCATTTCGGCGGTGGGGGACTGCACCTTCGGCAAGGATCCGGACTTCCCCGACGCGACGAGTTTCAACGCCTTCTATGCGGCCAACGGGCCGGCGTACTTCTTCGCCGACGTGCTGCCGTACACCTCGGCTGACAACCTCACCATCGCCAACTGCGAGGGCGCCTTCACCGAAAGCAACGACATCCAGGAGAAGGCATTCAACTTCAAGGCTCCTGCCGAATACGCCAACGTCTTCGTTCAGGGAAGCGTGGAGGCCGTTAACCTAGCCAATAACCACTCATTTGACTATGGTACTACGGGATTTAACGATACCAAGGCGGCACTCCAGGACGCCGGAATCACGAGCTTCGGGTACGACCGCACGAACACTTACGAGGTCGATGGCGTCAAGATTGGCCTGTTCGGCGTCAACGAGCTTGACGGCGTCGAGAAGGCCACGAGCCTCATGAAGCAGGACATCGAGCATCTGCAGCAGGACGGCTGCGCGATCATTGTCGGTTGCTTCCATTGGGGCAACGAGGGCGAGTACGAGGTCACGTCCACGCAGGTCACGCTCGCGCACGAAGCCGTCGACGCCGGGTGCGACCTGGTATTGGGCACGCATCCCCACGTGCTGCAGGGCGTCGAGTACTACAAGCAGCGCTACATCTGCTACAGCCTGGGCAACTTCTGCTTTGGCGGCAACACCAATCCCATGGACTACCGCACCATGATCTACCAGCAGACGTTTCCCATCAAGAACGGGCAGCTCGTGCCCGGCGAGGCCATGCGCACGCAGGTGCGCGTCGTGCCCTGCCTGGTGAGCAGCTCGACGAGCGTGAACGACTACCAGCCCATGCCGATTTCCGGCGACCAGGGGGTCTCGGCGATAGAGGCGCTCAACGGCTATTCGGCCACGCTCGCGGGTGACGGTGCCGAGTTCTCCACGAGACTTGACGAGTCCGGCTATTCGCAGGTGAAGTAATTGGCCAAGCGCTGGAATATCATCTTGCCGATCGTCGTCGTCATCATCGTTGGCGTGATCGTATTCATCAAGCGCGACGACCTGGGCTCCTTCGTCGAGACCATCAAGGACGTTTCCATCGTGCCCTTCGCGCTGGCCGCGTGCTGCCTGTTCGGGCGCTACTTCAGCCACGCCTTCGCCTACAAGGCGGTGTTTCGCTGCGTTGACGAGGACGTGAAGTACCTGCACATCGTCCCGCTCGTCTTCTCCGTGACCTTCGCGAACGACTGCGCGCCCACTGCCGGCACGGCCGGATCCGTGCTCATCGCGGCGTGGTCGCATAAGCAGGGGCTCGACATGGGCAAGTCGGTGACCGTGGTCTTCCTCGAGAAGATCGGCTTTTTCGGCGGCTTTGCGGTCGTCATGCTGGTCGGGTTCGCGATCCTCATCTTCACCGGGCAGATGGTTTGGTATCTTGCCCTTGGAGGCCTCGCTGTCCTACTTATGATTTTTACCTTCGGCTTCGTGATGTGGCTCGGATACAGTCACGTCGAGACCGAGCAGCGACTCTTCGCCTGGATAGAGAACCTGGTCAATCGCGCCCTCGTCGTCTTCAAGCGCAAGCCGATGGAGCCATGGGCCGGACGCATCGCGGCATCGTTTCACGAGGCGGCGAGCATCGCGGTCGAGAAGCCGCGTGCGCTCATCGTCATGTTCTGCCGCATGGTGCTGCTGCACGCCTGCGACTGCATGTGCTTCATCTTCGTTGGCTTTGCCTTCGGCTACACGTACATACCGTTTCTCATGGCGTCCTACGTGGCTGGCTTCATCATCGCCACTTTCATTCTGCAGACGATTGGTGCCGTCGAGATCCTGCTCGCGCTCGTGCTGAGCGCGTACGGGGCCACGCCCGCGCAGGCCGCCGCCATCGCGCTCGCGTACCGCGGCCTCATCTTCTGGATCCCGTTCATCATCGGCGCCATCTGCATCAACATCACGGGCCAGCAAAAGCAGGTCTTCGCGCAGGGGAGCGAGGAGGTGCTCGTCAGGGGCGGTGACGAGAACGCCGCCCAGGCAAAGCTCGAGGCGTCTACCGGCGCTCCCGTCATCGAGGACATGTCCGAGATGCTGCCCGTGCCGCCGGCTGCCTGGACGCGCGAGCAGGAGCGCGCGCAACACGAGTCCTACGTCGTCAGCCTCGCCGATATCGTCAACGCCTTCCAGACCGGCGATTTGGTGACATACAATACGGGAGAGCCGGTCGAGGATGTCGAGCAGAATGCTGCCCACCATGGGCAAGATGATGTTATCGCAGGTCAAGCCGATGACACTTCCGACGAGGAGACGTATCCCGTACCCCCGCAGGGCAGTTCCGGGACAAGTCTGACCGAGATCTTTATACAGGTCACGGGTGACCAGAAGGCGATCGAAAAGGATGACGTGGATTCTGGCACCTTGGACAATATAGAAAAGGATGACTAGGAACAACGAAGGAGCGTAGAAGCAGCATGTCCCTCTCCATTGGCATCGTCGGCCTCCCCAACGTGGGAAAGTCGACGTTATTCACGGCCCTGACCGATCAGACCGGTCTTGCCGCCAACTATCCGTTCGCGACCATCGATCCCAACGTCGGCATCGTCCCGGTACCCGATGAGCGTCTCGACAAGCTTGCCGAAATCGCGCATCCCGGACGCATCGTCCCGGCAACGGTCGAGTTCGTCGACATCGCGGGACTCGTGAAGGGAGCGAGCGAGGGCGAGGGGCTGGGCAACCAATTCTTGGCCAATATCCGCGAAACTGACGCGATTTGTGAAGTTGTGCGCTATTTCAGCGACCCTGACGTCATTCGCCATGAGAGCAGCCACGATCCGGCTTCCGACATCGAGACCATACGCACTGAGCTGGTCTTAGCCGATTTGGCGACGCTCGAGAAGGCGCTCGGACGTCTCGAGAAGGATGCCAAGCGCGACAAGGCGAACATGCCCAAGTTCGAGATGGCCAAGCGGATGGAGGAGTGGCTCAACGAGGGCAATCCCGCGCGTCTCCTGGACATGACTGACGAGGAACGTGAGCTCCTCCGCGATCTTCACCTCTTGACCATGAAGCCCGTTATGTATCTTGCCAATGTTGACGAAGATATGGTGGGCGCGGAACTCGATCCGATCGACGGTGTCAGGCCGTTGCCCATTTGCGCGCAGGTCGAAGCCGAGCTTGCCGAGCTCGATGCGGCCGACAAGGCTGAGTTCCTCTCGGACATGGGGCTCGAGGAGCCAGGACTTTCGCGTCTGGCCAAGGAGGCGTACCGTCTGCTCGGCCTGCAGTCCTTCTTCACGGCCGGCGAGATGGAAGTCAAGGCATGGACGGTGCCCATCGGCGCCAAGGCACCACAGGCGGCCGGTGTCATCCACACCGACTTCGAGCGTGGCTTCATCAAAGCCGAGACTTGCAGTTACGATGATTACGTCGAGCTGGGGGGAGAGGCCGGGTGCCGTGCCGCCGGCAAGTTGCGCCAGGAGGGTAAGGAGTACGTGGTGCAGGACGGTGACGTCATGCACTTCAAGTTCAACGTATAGCGAGACGTCCAACATGTTCGTCGGTCTCGCCCGTATCGGAGAGGCCACCCATTCGTCTAGGAGGATTTGCCATGAAAAATGAGCACGCTGGCGCGATCAAGGGACTGAGCATCGCGGTCGTCGTCCTTTCCGCCATTGGCATCATCGGCGCGATACTGATCATGGTCTTCTCGGGTTTGCTGAGCGCCGTGCTGCTCGAGAATGGTCCCGAGATTGCCTATCATCTCGAGTTCAATGACAACGGCACGATCACCGGCGGAGGTACCGCCTTCGATAGCGAAGACGCTTTCTTCCTCAGTATGCTCATGATGCTCGTGGGTGGCGGCGTGGCGATTTGGGCGTTGATTTGCTGCATCGTGGCGCTCATCGCAGGCATCTTCGGCATCATGCATGCCGCCAATCCTCCCAAGCTCGGGTTCGTCATGGGTTGGGCTATTGCAGGTGCCGTTACAAGTTTTCTGGGTGCCGGTCTAATCACCATGGTCCTGCTCATCATCGTCGCGGTTTTCGCCAACGCCGACAAGCGTGCATATCGCTGCGGGACGACTGCGGCAGCTTCCCAGCAACCACCCGTGCCTCCCGTCTCGTAGGGGAGGCACGCGGGCGAGGCAGCTAGACGCGAACTCACCGAATTCCGTACCTTTGTCTCATGGGGAAGGGCACGTAAAAACCAGATGGGCACCTTGGATGCTCATCTGGCTCATGATAGTAAAATAGCAATATGTTGCGTAATGAATTTGCGCAGGTGAACGCATATAAGCAACAGGTGACGAATAGGTAATAAGTAACTAGTTGCTAATATAGTCTAGAAGAGAAAATCGAAACTCAACTGGGAATCACCGTCGTCCTCATCAGAGGATTCTCCGGCTACCTCAGATCCAGCAGCGGGCGTGTCTCGCGCTGCGCCGGACTCATCATCAGCTGGTTCGTCGACAGACGCTTGTTCATCGAGCGCGTCATCCGCGGATCCATGCTCGAGCTCAGATAGTTCGGCATGGGCGGCTTCGTAGATTGCCACGCCTTCCACGCGCTCCTCATAATCGACTTCAGTCGCTGAGACGTCCGTGGTTTCCCACGGGGGGTTGGCTTCTGGTTCATGAGAATTCACAGGCTCCTGTTCGGTATTGACGACTGGCTGGCCCTCTTGCTCCGTTTCATGCGCAGAAACATCATCGAGGTCCTTCTCTGGTGCGAGATTCTCTTGAGATTGCGGTTCATTGACAGGTTCCTGCTGGGATAAGTCCTCATATTCGTTCTCCGTTTCCTGCTGCGTTTGCGTTTCTTGTTCCGGTACCTGTGTAGATTCAAACTCGGCGTCGCGATTCATCTCGCGAAGCGATTCCGAGTGCATCTCCTCCTCGATGATTCTCTCGATGAGCGATTCGGCTGATTCCTTATCTGCCGGTTCCTGCATATTAGTTGCCGCGTTATCTATTTCGATAGCCGCATGTTCGGCGTAATTATCGACCGGTTCCTGTACGTATTCTTCCAATCGAGGTGCGTGATCTTCCTCGTCAAGCGTTACGGCGCTCTCGAATTCGTCGTTTCCGACTTGCGCGGAGCTTACGACCGTCTCGATCACGGGCTCGTAATCGTCACCGTCTTCGATTCGATTGGGCTCCTCATGAGGTGCTAGCACCTCATTGACTTGCGGTGATGCAACCTCACCTGTCGGGAGTTCCTCTTCTTGCTCATCGACGATGCGTCCATCGACCACGTGTTCGATGATGACGTGCTCCTCTTTCACCTTTACCTGCGATACCTGCGTCCAGACCTCTCCCACATCGCCCTGTGGGTCGAGTTCGCCGCGCAGCATGCCGATGCTCGTCGAGAGCAGTTCGGAATCCGCGACCGTCGACTCGAATGCGTCCAAGCCGCCGGACCGGTCCGCCGCCAGCAGGGCGGTCACCCCTCCGAACACGAAGTCGATGGAAGAGCGCAGCTCGTTGGGAAGTGTGGCGGCGTCGAGCCCGAAGAGACCGAGCCATTCGTTCACGACGGCGCGCTTGGCGTCCTCGAGCAGGCGTTGGTTGCCGTTTTCGCCCGCTAGCATGCGCAGGTGGTCGAACCCGACCTCCGCCTGGGATGCGGCCACGTCCGTGTCATCCTCGTCGGAAGCGGGGGAGTCGCCCAGCAGGACGCGCGCGAGGGCCGCGAACTTAGCGTGCTCGATGGCCGCCTGGGCAAGGTCCCACATGCTGTCGTAGTGATAGTAATAGGAGTTGCGATTGACCTTGGCCCGGCCGACGATGTCGCGAACGGTGATTTCGCTAAAGGGCATCTCGCCCATACAATCCCAGAAGGCCGACTCCATGCGTTCGGTCGCGCTCGGTCCTTCTGCGTTCTTCGGCGGTCTTGCCACGTTTGCTCCTAAATTAGATGTTGTGTCTACTACATTTCAAACTAGATATGATGTCCATGTATCCTAACACGAATTAGACTAATTGCCCATAAAATTTTCAAGACCTTCGTTCCTCATCAGATTCCGTTATCTTCTCCAGACGCAAAAAAGCGACCCCCCCCACATGCGGAGAGGTCGCCGTGCGTGTGCCGGTTGCGGCGAATTTGGCTAGTCGAGGTTGGGATCGATGTTGCCGTAGCCCTCCTCGGTCCTGATGTCGGGATCTTCCTCGATTTCGACCTCGGTGTCGATGACGTCGATGTCCTCGGTGCCGTAACCCTCTTCGGTGCTGATATCGGGATCCTCTTCGAATTTGACCATGATTCGCTCCGTTCTCGCAGTGCGCCCTGCATGCGCAAACTATCTGCCTACACGAATATTTTACGCGCCCTATAGCGTTTTACCGGCGCGTTCACGATTTTCGTAGCCGTCTTGCGCGATTTCAGTACCCAGGTATGACGCTCGAATTTCGGGTATGAGACGGTTGCGCAGGGACGAAGAGACGGTCGAGGTGAGCTATGCGCACGGGAACAGGGGGATTAGGGAGGCGGTCCTGATGAGACAAAAGCAGCCCGGCACGATTTGTCTCATTCGAGCATGCCGTACTTGCGCCGCACGCGCGAGAGCTTGTCAAGCAGCGGAGCCGCTGCGAGGAGCAGCGTGGCGAAGGTCGCGGCCGCCTGAGCGCAGTTCATCGGAAATCCGGCGAGGTAGACGGCCACGATGACCTCGGGCGTGATGCGCGAGACCATGAAGAACAGCGAGCTCGTGTCGAGGACGGGGCCGGCGACGATCACGACGAAGACGGCGCCGAGGATGGCCAGGACGAGACTGCCCGTGACGCCCAGGTCTTCGCGTTTCACGACGCTGCGCCTTGCGAGCGCCCCGAAGGCCAGGCCGCAGAGCCCGAAGGCGAGCATCTGCCAGGGCGTCCAGGGGCCTTGCCCGAAAATGAAGTTGCTCGTCAGCGCCGAGAGCGAGCCGACCAGGAAGCCCGACGAGGGTCCGAAGGCGATGCCCGCGATCATCACGATGGCCGCCATGGGCTTGAAGCCCGGTAGCCAGATGAACGCCGCGCGTGCCGTCACCGCCAGGGCGCACATGACCGCAAGCATGACGAGCTCGCGTGCCTGGGGCCTGCGGCGCTCGAAGCCAACAAAGAACGGCACGATGGCGCAGAGCACGACGATCACGCTCACGATGACGTAGGACTTGCCCCCGGCGAGCGCGCCGACGACGATACTCGCCATGGCGCAGGCAAGGGCCAGGATCCACACGGCAATGGTGCGGCCGTGTCCCCGGTCGTTCCCTCGCTTCTCGTCTAGCTCTCGCATAGCGAGATCACGTCCTCGTCGGTTATGGCCCCGGCGAACACCGCGCGGCTCATGCGGTTGGCGGCCGTCGTGTAGAAGGCGCTGTCCGAGAAGAGACGCCTGGGCGTCGCGGTCGTCACGACGCCGCCGTCGAAGAGCAGACCCACGAGATCGGCATGACGCGCGCAGAACTCGACGTCGTGCGAGACCATGACGACGGTGACGCCGCGCGCCACGAGCGTGCGCAGCAACGCGGCGAGCTGGCGCTTGAAGAACGCGTCGAGGCCCTTGGTCGGCTCGTCGAGCAGCAGGAGACGTGGATCGGTGAGCAGGACCTTCGCAAGTGCGACGCGCTGCTGCTCGCCACCGGACAGGTCGAGCGGATGGGCGGCGAGCAACGTGTCGATACCGCATTCGCCGGTCACGCGCTCGATGCGCTCCTCGCGTTCGGCCGCACCGATGTCCGCGTCCTCGAGCATCTCGGCCAGCTCATCGCGCACCGTCTTTCGCGAGAAGAGGTTGACCGGATCCTGCGGCAACATGGCGACGCCGCCGCGGAATAGCTCGTTGCCCTTCCAGCTGGCGAGCGGCCGGCCCAGGACGTGCAGCTTGCCGCGGTAGGGGCGCACCGCGCCGCAGATGCACTTGAGCAGCGTGGACTTGCCCGTTCCGTTGCCGCCGACGAGCGCGAAGACGATGCCGCGGCCGATGCGCAGGCTTGCGTCGCGCAGCACGTCGGGCCTCGTGCGCTCGTAGCGGAACCAGACGTCGCGCAGCTCGACGACAGGATCGCCCGCGGGTTCGGGGATGGGGTTGTCGGGGATGCTCACACGCGCCGGCGGTTCGGCGAGCACGCGCTCGACGAGCCAGGTGCGCCCCTCACGCACGGTGAGCGGGCAGGCGGATGCGTCCATTTTCTCCACCCCGTAGAACACGCGCATGGGGGAGGGCAGGGCGAGCGTCATGTCGTCGCCGGTCGCGTACAGCGCATTTGCCACCTCGCGGGGCGTACCATGCGCCGCGACGCGGCCCTCGTCGAGCGCGAGCACGCGGTCGGCATGGGAAAAGACGCTCTCGAGGCGGTGCTCGGTGATGATGACGGTGCAGCCGAGCTCGCGGTTGATGCGGCGCACCGTGTTGAGGAAGTCCTCGGTCGCGATAGGGTCGAGCTGGCTCGTCGGCTCGTCGAGCACGAGCACGTCGGGTTGCATCGCCATAACCCCCGCGAGGTTGAGCAGCTGCTTTTGGCCGCCCGAGAGTTCGGTGACATCGCGGTACAGCCAATCCTGCATGCCGAAGTAACTTGCCATCTCGGCCACGCGCAGGCGCAGGGCCGATGTCTCGCAGCCGATGCTCTCCAACCCGAAGGAAAGCTCGGAGAAGACCCGGTCGGTGACGATCTGCGCATCGGGATCCTGCATGACGAAGCCGATGCGCCGCGCCTGCGTCTCGAGGCTCACCTCGTCGAGCACGACGCCGTCGAGCAGCACCGTGCCCGAACGCTTGCCATGGGGGCTGAGCACGCTCTTGAGCTGGCGCAACAGCGTCGTCTTTCCGCAGCCGCTCTTTCCGCAGACGCAGAGGTACTCGCCGCGTTCGATGTCAACGCTCACGTTCTCGAGCGCGCGTCGGTCGGCATCGGGATAGGCAAAGCTCAGATCGCGGACAGAGAACAACGCCATGCGATCGCCTCCTTCGCGTCGATTGCCGTAGGGACGAGCACGAGGAGCACGTAGGCGACGAGCGCGGCGATGCCGAGCGGCGGCAGCGGCGCGACGGCGATGGCGGGAACGTAACTGACGGCAAGCGCGCCGCACCCGAGCGCGACGGCCACGATGGTGACGCATGCGAGCATGATCGCGAGCAACGCGACACCGGACACGCCAAGGCGATAGCGCAGGTAACGGGCGTGCGATCCGCGTCCGTCACGCGCACCGTAGCCGCGCGAGCGCATCGAGTCGGCCGTCGTCACCGAACCCTCGAGCGCCCAGGTCGTGAGTGCCGAGAGCATGCGGATTCCATCGCGCACGCGCTGGCGCAAGCCGCCGTCCTTCGGCGACATGCCGATGCAACGTCTCGCCGTCGCGATCTGGCGGGCCTTGCGCACGTAGCTCGGCACAAGACGCAACGTCATCGTCAGCACGAGCGTGAGCGCGGGAGCGCGTCCGCCAAACAGATAGGTGAACTTCCCGGTGTCCATCACGCGCGCGTAGCAGGCAAACCACAACATGATGGTCACGAACATGCAGGCCGTCGACGCACCGTAGGCGAGCGCCTCGAGCGTGTAGGGACGACCATGCAGGTAGGTGAACAGCACGGTATCGCCAAGCGTGTCGAACAAGGGGTTGACCGCGGCGAGGATGACGAAGGCGAGCGCCAATCCAACGAGCAGGCGCCAAGCGTCGCGTCCGCGCAGCACGAGGTGGTAGATCGCCGCGCCCACAAGGCCCACCGCCTGCAGCGCCGGTTGCTGGACGATCACACACAGCACGATGACGCTCGCGAAAAAGGCGAACGTCACCATCGGGTGGCATGTCGAGAAGGCGTCGGGGCGCATGGCGGGCGCGGCGTTTCGCGGATGGCTACATCGTGATGTAGGAGAACTCCACCGTGTCGCCGTCGGCGACCGGACATGCGTCGACCGACTCCATGACCTGCTCGCCGTTGACGGTGTAGACCCAGCCGGAGCTTCCCTCGGCCGCGAGGCCGTTGATGGCGGAGATGTAGGTGCCGTACTGGCCGTCCTCGACGGTCACGTCGGCATCGGTCGCTTGGATGACCGAAAGCACCGTGGCGCCCTCGGCCGCCGTCTCGACCGTGTAGCTGGCGACCTGGCCGTCCGCGTCGGTGACCGTCACCGTGGTCTGAGCGAGTTCGACGGCTGCGCCGCTTGCGGAGGAGCTGGCATCGGACGTGCCCGAAGAGCAGCCGGTCAGTGGCAACGAGCAAAGCAGGACGAGGGTCGCGATGCCGATGACGAGCTTTTTGAACGCGACGTTGACGTGGGCGATGCGCCCGGATTCTACGACCATGACATACCTCTTTCATCCAGGGCTCCGGTCGTGGGCTCGGTATTCCGACTTCGGCCGGTCACGCATCGTGTCCGGCACCTTACGGTTACTGGTATAGCGCGGGATTCGCACCCGCATTCCCCGAGGCTGCTTCGAGCACCGCCCATCTGGGGCGGCCCATAGAGCCATTTGCGCTCCATTGTACCCGCCCTCGTGCCGACGTACCCGTGCAGATTGCACATTCATGCGCCGAGGTGACTTCCGTCTTCACCTCCCCGGTGCCGTGTCACGTCATGCGCGCTCTGGCACATCTTGCGTGCCGCTCCTTTCGCACTGTGGCTTTCGAATTGCGCAAATCCCCGTTCAGATGCATGCGCGCAACCGATAATTGCGCGAATTTCCAACCAGAATCGCTGGCGCAACCAGCCGCTCTCCCGTAACTTTTCACGACGGACATGGCTTATCATGCTCGCAGGAGAAAGGACGCGCATGGATGTAGATATCGCGAAGCGGCTGGCGGACCGGCGCCGCGCGGCGGGCCTCACACAGGAGGAGCTTGCCGAGAAGCTCGGCGTCTCACGGCAGGCCGTCTCCAAATGGGAGTGCTCGGAATCCTCGCCCGACACGGACAACCTCATATCCCTGGCACGGCTCTACGACGTCTCGCTCGACGACCTGCTGTATACGGACGTCGAGCGTGGTGGTACCGGCATGGCTTGCGGAGAGGATGCGGAAGAGGACGCTGGCGGTGAGTCCGCCGCCGATGCGGGTGCTGGCGAAGACGACGCCGATGGCGCCGGCGATGCCGACACGTCTCGCAAGGGCGACGGCACGACCCACATAGGCTTCGACGGCATCCACGTCGAGGACGGCAAGGACTACGTCCACATCAACTGGCGCGACGGCGTGAACGTCATCGACGGCAAGAAGGGCGACCACGTGCACGTGGGCTGGGACGGCGTCCATATCAACGACCGCGAGTTCGACAACCTGGCCGACGCGAACGCGTACATGGGGACCGGCAAGAGGGGGTCGTCGTTTCTGCGCGCGTGGAACCGCTTTCCGTTTCCGCTGGTAGTGCTTGTCGCATATATATTAGTCGGCCTCGTGTACGACGCATGGGGCTATGGCTTGTTCCTGATCGCCGCCATACCCGTCTACTACGCGCTGGGCGGACTTTTCGGCGCGAAGCGCATCGCGGGGTTCTTCTGCACGCTCTACGTGGTCGGCGCGATTTGCTGGTTCTGCTACATGGCGTTCGTCTGCAACCAGCCGCATCCCGCATGGGTGGTGTTCCTGACGATCCCCCTCGTGGGTTGGCTTACGGGTGCGCTGTCGCACTGGTGGAGGAAGCGCCGCAAATGAGACAACGTCTCTGAGCAACTGTCTCATTCGGCCCAAGGCAACGGCTCGGCATCGGACTGCACCTTGCCCTCACACCTTATTTTCCGCCTCGTATAATAATGAGACAGATGTACCTGTCCAATCTGTCTCACCCGCTCGAGGTCGCCCATGACGTATCGCATCGGCATCGACGCCGGTTCCAAGACACTCAAGCTCGTCGTGCTCGACGAGGCGGGCACCGTCGTCTACGACGCCTACATGCGTCATCGCGCCAACATCGCACGCACGCTGGGCGAGGCCATACACGACCTCAACTGGCGCCATGGTCCTGTCGACGCGTCGATCGCCATGACCGGCTCGGCCGCGATCGAGGTCGCGCGCGTCCTCGGCATCCCCTTCGTGCAGGAGGTCGTCGCCACGACGCACGCCGTGCGCACTCTCGAGCCGGACGCCGACGTCGTCATCGAACTTGGCGGCGAGGACGCGAAGATCATCTACCTCGACGAGCGACCCGAACAGCGCATGAACGCGACGTGCGCGGGCGGAACCGGCGGCTTCATCGACACCATCGCCTACATGCTCGACATGCGCAGCAGCCAGATGAGCCAGCTGGCCTTTGGCGCGAGCCGCAGCTACCCGATCGCCTCGCGGTGCGCCGTGTTCGCGCAGACCGACGTGCGCCCGCTGCTCAACGCCGGCGCGAGCAAGGCCGACATCGCCGCGAGCGTCTTCGACGCCGTCGTGCGCCAGACGCTGTCGGGGCTTGCCTGCGGGCGTCCCATCCGCGGCAACGTCGTCTTTCTGGGCGGTCCGCTCGAGCACATGCCGTACCTCGTCCATGCGTTTCGCCGGACGCTCGGGCTTTCGGCACGCGATGGCGTCAAGCCGAAGAACGCGCATCTGTTCACCGTCACGGGTGCGGCGCTGCTTTCGGATGACGCGCGGCGACTCGGCTGCGATCCCGTCGTCATGAACACGGCCGAGCTCGAGCGGCGCGTCGCCTCCATGGGCGAGCTCGAGAGCGACCTCGCGTTTTTGCCGCCGCTGTTCGAGGACGCCGACGAGCTCGCGGCGTTTCGTGCGCGCCATGGCCAGGCCGAGTTCGAGCGCCAGAGCATCTACGAGGCGACGGGTCCCCTGTTCCTCGGCATCGACGCGGGATCGACGACCCTCAAGCTCGTCGCGCTCAATACCGATGCGCAGATCGTCTACAGCGTCTACGAACCCATCCGCGGCGACCTCGTCGAGACGCTACGCGAGGCGCTCGACGGGCTGTACCGCAAGATCGAGCCGCCCTCGTACCTGCCGCATGCAAAGCCGAACATGTGGATCGCTCGCGCGTGCGCGACCGGCTACGGCGAGGAGCTGCTGCGTGCCGCGTTCGGCGTCGACATGGGTGTGGTCGAGACGGCCGCGCACCTGCGCTCGGCGCGGCACCTGTGCGATGACCTCGACTTCTTGCTCGACATCGGCGGTCAGGACATGAAGGCGCTGTGGGTGCGGCACGGCATGGTGACCGACGCGGCGCTCAACGAGGCGTGCTCGAGCGGATGCGGCGCGTTCATCGAGGGAACGGCCGCCGCGCTCAAGACGACGCCGTGGCAGTTCGCCGATGACGCCCTGCTCGCGCGCCATCCCATCGACCTGGGCACCAAGTGCACGGTCTTCATGAACTCGCGGGTCAAGCACGCGCAGAAGGCCGGTGCGCCGATCGAGGACATCGCCGCCGGCGTCGCGTACTCGGTCGTCAAGAACGCCCTGCATCGCATCATCGGCGACGACCGCATCCCGCAGCCCGGCCAACGCGTGGTCGTCCAGGGTGGGACTTTCCGGTCGGACGCCGTGCTGCGCGCCTTTGAGCTGCTATGTGGCGTCGAGGCGGTGCGGCCCGCGCAGGCGCATCTCATGGGGGCGATCGGCTGCGCGCTCTTCGCGATCGACGAGGCGGGTGCGGACACGACGGCGAGAAGCGGCCTTGTCGGCCCCGACGAGCTCCAGCGTCTCGAGGTCCGCCGCGAGAAGGTCACGTGCACGGGCTGCGCCAACGCATGCGAGCTGTCGGTCGTGAGCTTCGATGCCGAGAGAACGCGCTGCTTCGTCAGCGACAACAGGTGCGAGCGTGGACTCGACGAACCGCGGCGCCGATGGGGAGGTGGCGAACGTGCCATCCAGCCAGGTCCGCTATCGCATCATGCCCCCAACGTCATCGCCGACGAGCAGCGCCTGATCGCGTCGTTTGGCAACATCGAGCAGCAGGGGAGTCGCGGTTCGCGGCGCATCGGCCTCATGGACTCGATGGCGCTGTTCGCGTACCGGCCCTTCTGGCGCACGTTGCTCGTCGAGCTCGGCTTCAGCGTCATGCTGCCCCGGACCGGCTGCGAGGCCGACCGCATGAGCGAGGCGTGGGAGACGGTGCCTTCCGAGAGCGCGTGCTATCCGGCCAAGACGTCGCACGTGCGCTACTTCAGTCTGTGCGAGGGCGGCTGCGATGCCGTCTTCATGCCGCGCTTCACGCGCAACTACCATTGCCCGGTCCAGACCGGATACGCCAGCGCGCTCGCCGCCAACGTCGGGACGGCCCGAAGCGGCGCCGGTCTCGCGCCCATCGTGTCGCCCGAGCTCGCCAACTACCGTCCCGCGCGCTTCGTGCGCGACGAGGCCTCGATGGAGCGGTTGCTTGCCGCCGTGAACGAGCTCGCCGGCGACGAGGTGCCCGCCATCACGCGCGACGAGTTCGACCGGGCGTTTTCCATGGCGGTGCAGCGCCAGGAGGAGGTCGGCGCCGAACTCGCGAGGCGGACCGAGGACGCCCTGCGCTGGCTTGCCGATGACCCGTCGCGTCACGGCATCGTGCTCGCCGGACGTCCCTATCACATGGACGAGGCGCTGCTGCATGGCATCGATCGCGAGCTCGCCCGGTTGGGGTTTGCCGTGCTGGGCGTGGCGGGCCTCGCGGCAGCCGATCCGTCGCGCGCGAACGCGCACCTGGAAGGCCCGCATCCGTGGATGCCGGCCAAGCGGCTCGTCGGGATCGCGCGCTTCGTCGCCGGCCATCCGCAGCTCGATGCCGTGTTCCTCCAGTCGTTTGGCTGCGGGTTCGAGGCGGTGTCGATCGAGGAGGCGGCCGACGTGCTCGACGCGGCGGGCAAGCCGTGCACGACGCTCAAGGTCGACGACATCAGTGACCTCGCGCATATCCGCATCCGCCTGCGCACGCTTGCCGCGGCCATCGCCATGCGCGGGGAGGTCGAGGATGGCGAAGCCGACGAAGGCAGCGCAGCCGAGAGATTCCGCCAGGAATGCCCCGCCGTCCCCGGCAAGACCGCTTCGCTGCTCGCCGACCTCGCCAAACACCCCCTCGATGCCGATGACCTCGAGTGCGCGCGGCGCAGCTGCGTGAAGGACGCGTGCTTCACCGCCAACGCGATGGCGGCGCGCGTTATCCGCATGCTGCGCGACGACCCCGGCATCACGCGCGTCGAGCTTCCGCGCGTCTGCGAGACCTGCCTGACCGATGCCGTGCCCCGCATCGTCGAGCGTGCGTGCGGTCGTACGCCCGAGTACGTCTGGGTGCCATGGGCTAGCGGGGGAGATCCTTCCGCCCCGGTGCAATGCGCCTCCGCGCACAATGACGGGAGCGCTCGCCCGCGCATCGGCATCGTCGGCAATCCGCTCATCGTGTTCGAGCCCTTCATGAACGACCACGTCGTCGAGATGCTCGAGTCGCTCGGATGCGAGCCCATCATGCCCGACCCCGCGCTTCTCGTGGGTGACGACGTGCGCTACCTCGACCAGCTCGCCCTCTTCGAGGAACAGGGCATCCACGACGTCATCTACCTGCTGAGCTTCGGCTGCCTCAAGGGACACGTGAGTGCTCGCGGGGCCCTGCGCGAGCTGCACGAGCGCTTCGCCGACATGCGCATCACGGTCATCGACTACGATCCCGAGTCCTCGGCGCTCAATCGCGAGAACCGCATCCGCCTCGCCGTCGACGCCGCCCGATGAGACAGTTGCTCAGGGACGTTGTCTCATTTGTCTCCCATAAAGCAGTACCGGCTCCTCGACGAATCGGGGAGCCGGTACCGTGCCGTTGCCCTGCTTTGCGGCTTGAGCGGGGCGTGAGTAGGGGAGGAAAGTAAACGTAACTCGTCTCTTACTCGGAGCCGTTCGTTACCTGCCGCTGTGGTCGAACGACTTCTTGGGGGCGATGTTGGTGTCTGCCGAACCAATCACCGTCGCGTTGTCGAGGTTCTTGATCTCTGCCTTCATGTCCTTGATGAACTTGTCGGCCATCGTCATCGAGAGGTCCGCACGGGCTACGATGCGCTGGCACGTGACGTCCTGCATGTTCTCGGGCAGCGGGTAAGCCGGGATCTGCCAGCCATGCATGCGCAGACGGTCGTCCAGGTCGTACAGCGTCCACTTCTTGCCGGCCTTGGGGTCAAGGCTCCAGCACAGGATGGGGACCTCGGAGGCCTCCTCGTACATGATGAAGATGCCGATCTTCTTGATCTCGTCGACCAGGTGATGTGCCACGTCCAGGGTGCGCTTCTGGATCTCCTTGTAGCCCTCGAAGCCGTTGCGCATGAAGACGTAGTACTGGCCGATGATCTGCGAGGCCGAGCGGCTGAAGTTGATGGCCATGGTGGCCTCCTCGCCGCCGAGGTAGCTGACCCAGAAGATCAGGTCCTCGGGCAAGGCCTCCTTCGAACGCCACATGACCCAGCCAATGCCCGGGTAGACCAGGCCGTACTTATGGCCGGAGGTCGAGATGGACCAGACGTTGGGAAGGCGGAAGTCCCACTCGAGCTCGGGCTCGATGAACGGGGCGACCATGGCGCCGGACGCGCCATCGACGTGGATGCGGACAGGCACTTTGGCCGTCTTGTTGTACTCGGTCAGAGCGGCGTCGATGCCCTTGACGTCATCGTAGCAGCCGGTGTAGGTGATGCCGAGCAGGGCGACGACGCAGATGGTGTGGTCATCGACGAAGGGCATGCACGACTCCGGGGTCATGTACAGGTGCTCGGCGTCCATGGGGACCAGACGCATCTCGATGTCCCAGTAGCGGCAGAACTTCTCCCAGCAGATCTGGTAGCCTGAGGTGATGACCAGGTTGGGGCGATGGTCGCTGTAGATGTCGATGCCGGCCTTCTTGGCCAGGGCCTTCCAGCGGAACAGGGCGGCCAGGCCACCCAGCATGCAGGCCTCGGACGAGCCGACGGTCGAGGTGCCCATGGGCTGCTCGTCCTGATCGGCGTGCCACAGGTCCTGGATGATCTTCACGCAGCGGTTCTCGAGGTCGGCCGTCATCGGGTATTCGTCCTTGTCAATGGCGTTCTTCTCGAGCGTGTCCTTCATCAGCTCCGCAGCCTCGGGCTCCATGTAGGTCTGGACGAAGGTGCAGAGGTTCTGGTGGGCGTTGCCCTCGGTGCCGATGTACTCGCGAATCATCTCGCTCGCGATACGCGGTTCAATGGGCATCTTGTTGAGCTTGGTCTCGGGCATCTCGACGTCCGAGGCATAGCTGCCGAAGATCGGGGACGTGTATGAGGTCTGGGCGTCCATCTCTGCCAGTTCCTCGGTCGAAACGAGGTCGATGTCTTTAACAGTCATGATAATCTCCTCCTAATCACTATCCGAATCGCTTCGGATTTGGTACCTACGTTGAACGAACTTACGTGCTTTTACGTGCTTGGTCTGTTCGTCGTCACATCACTCCTTCTGGGGCGTGTCCGCGGGGGCCGCGTCTTGCGTGCCGGCAGCGGGCGAGGGGATGGAGTGCTTGCCGACGGGAGCCGGCGCGTCTGCGGCCGTTGCCGTGGCCGCTGCAGTCTTCTTGCTCGCAATCGTGGGCGGCTTGTGGTCGACGCCACCGTTCCAGTGCTTGCGCAGGCCGTAGATGACGAACGGGATCGCCACCGAGATGACCCAGCAGACCAGCAGGGTGATGACGTACACGGTGCCGGACGACGCGTTGAGCTGGCTCGGCGGGAAGAACGACACGATCAGCGCGAAGACCGTGAGCAGCAGGCCGAGGCCGGCGACGATGCACTTGCCCGCGGTGCCACCGAAGATCTGGAACACGCGGACGTGATCCTTGCCCTTGAACACCAGCTTGAAGTAGGCGAGGAAGAACAGGACGTAGCCCACGAGGTAGATGACGACGGTCAGGCCGACTGCCGTGAGGTACGAGATTGACGAGCCCGAGCCGCCCGCCAGTGCCATGGACCCGCAGAGCACCGCGTCCCAGATGGTGACGATGACGCCCTGGACCACGACGGTCTTGACGGAGACGCCGTGCTTGTTGGTCTTGGCGAAGCTACGCGGGATGATGCCCTCGTTCGCGGTCTCGAGCAGTGCACGCGACGGGCCGACGATCCAGGAAGAGATCTCGGCGAGGACGCCTGCGGCCAGCAAGAACGCGATCACGTACACGAGCCATCCGCAGTGGAAGTGCGCGTCGAAGATGTTGGCGAACGCCACGACGACGCCGGTGGAGAGGTTGGCGTCGAGCTGCGCCTCGCTCATGGTCATGGCAACTGCGAGACCACCCAGGGTGTCGAGCACGATGGTGAGGATGCAGAGCACGATCATGACCATCGGGTAGATCTTGCCGGGGTTCTTCAGCTCGTTCACGTGCGAGGCGGAAGCCTCGACGCCCGCGAAGGCGAGGATGAACGATGCGAAGATGACCAGCGTGCTCACCTTCGTGAAGTCGGGGACGATGCCGCCCGCATCAAAGTGCAGCTGCGAGACGCCGCCCGTGGCCAGGTACGCGACCAGGCCGATCAGAAGGACGACGGCGGGAACCAGCACGCCGCCGAAGAAGCCGATCTTGGCTATGCGGGCGGTGAGCTTGGTGCCGCCGAGCTGCGTGAGCGTGAGCACCCATACGATGATCGCCACGCCGATGAACATGACGAGCGGATTATTGTAGAGCGCGTCCCATCCCACGATGTACGAGATCGCGGCCAGGACGAAGAACGCCATGGTCACGAAGCCGACCGTGATCTGGAACCATTGGTAGAACAGGGCCGCGAAACCCCAGCGCTTACCCAGGGTGTTGCCGACCCAGGCATAGATGCCACCGTCTTCCCATCCTTTGACAGTCGCCATCTCGGCGGCGACCAGTGCGACCGGGAGGAACCAGAAGATACCACCCAGTATGAGGAAGAAGATCAGATGCAGACCAGATGATGCGAAGTTGGGGTACGCATACACGGTCATGACCATCGATGCCGTCATGGCGAAGAAGCCACCGAATCCGAGCATCTTTGCCGCTTGTTTGCCGGATGCCGCCGGTGCCGTCTTTTCTTCACTCATTTTCCTCACCCCTTTCTTGATAGAACTCTCATCCGTTTTCGGGTTCGAAAACAACCATCGAATGAAGCTCTGTCAGCGCGAGATGGAGGAGTCGAGCAATCTTCCATTTCCTGACATTTTGTCATTCATGGTTAGAATCTTGCCGCACACCGATTGTATCACTAAAAATTTTAAAAATAAGTTGACAGATAGAAATAATTACTATCTTGAAAAATTAATTTTGTGGAAAACTCGATATCCGCAGTTCAGGCGCATGTTTTTGCGAGAAAGAGAGGCCGTTTTTGCGAGAATTCGGCCCTTTTTATTTCAAATTGTGAATAAAATTATTCTCTCTGCAGGTCAAAATTGCAGAATTTGTGGATAACTCCCATTGACAGAATGTGACAGGGGCCAGGTCCCTGTCACATCTGTCGCTGCCCAAGATTGCGGGTGGCTGATCGGGTTGTGCCAAGGTCGATGGTCAGTGACCGGCATGCTTGGCGCAACAGCTTGAAATCGTGCCATTCGGCGGTCACGCACTGGGCATTCTTGGCATGGCTTGTCCGAGAGCGGTCACGCGCCCGGCATCTTGGGCAAGCATCGCTCCCCGTCACGACATTTCACACCCGCGAAACACGGTGACGGCGGGGGAGGGTGTAGAATCCATCCGATACATTCGACATCTTCGAGGAGGCACCGTGGCGACGTCCGCAACCCCACAGCAATTGGTCATCGTGTTGGATTTTGGAGCGCAGTACGGGCAGCTCATCGCCCGACGCGTTCGTGACCTTGGGGTTTACTCCGAAATCGTACCCTGTGATATCACGGCCGACGAGGTACGCGAGCTGGCGCCGTCGGCGATCATCCTGTCGGGTGGCCCGGCGAGCGTCTATGCCGAGGACGCGCCCAGCGTGGACGCGGCCATCTTCGAGCTGGGCATTCCCGTGCTCGGCTTCTGCTACGGTCAGCAGGCCATGGCCGTGGCGCTCGGCGGCGCGGTGGGGCACACCGACAAGGGCGAGTACGGCCCGGCCAAGATCACGCGCGCGGGGTCCGATTCGCGGCTGCTCGCGGACACGCCGCACGAGCAGACCGTGTGGATGAGCCACCGCGATGCCGTGACGGAGGTGCCCGACGGCTTTGTCATCACCTCGCATACCGACATCTGCCCGGTCGCGTCCATGGAGGACGCCGAGCGCAGGTTGTACGCGACGCAGTTCCATCCCGAGGTGCGCCACACGCCGCATGGCAACCAGATGCTCGCCAACTTCCTCTTCGACATCTGCGGCCTTGCGAAGAGCTGGACGATGGACTCGATCATCGAGGACTCGATCGCGGCCATTCGCGAGCAGGTGGGGGACAGCCGCGTGATCCTGGGGCTTTCCGGCGGCGTTGATTCGAGCGTCGTGGCGGCGCTTGTCTCGAAGGCCATCGGCGACCAGGTGACCTGCGTGTTCGTGAACCACGGGCTGCTGCGCAAGGACGAACCCGAGCAGGTCGAGGAGGTCTTTACCAAGCAGTTCGACGTCGACTTCGTGCACGTGCACGCCGAGGACCGTTACGCGCAGCTGCTGGCCGGCGTGACCGACCCGGAGCAGAAGCGCCGCATCATCGGCGAGCAGTTCTGGAAGGAGTTCTTCGCCGTGGCCGAGGAACTGGCCGAGGACGGCCGTCCGGTGCGCTTTTTGGCGCAGGGCACGATCTATCCCGACATCATCGAGAGCGGCGCGCGCAAGACCGGCGGCAAGGCCTCGACCATCAAGAGCCACCACAACCTGATTCCGTTCCCGGACGGGGTGAGTTTCGAGCTCATCGAGCCACTCGACCACTTCTTCAAGGACGAGGTGCGCGCGCTGGGCACGGCGCTCGGGCTACCCGACCACATCGTGCAGCGCCAGCCGTTCCCGGGGCCGGGCCTGGCGATCCGCATCATCGGTGACGTGACGCCTGAGAAGCTCGCAATGCTCAAGGAGGCCGACGCCATCGTGCGTGAGGAGCTCGATGCCTACAACGCGATGATCGCCGAGGAGAGCGGCGAGCCAAACGGCGAGGTCGAGCGCGGATGCGCTGGTGGGCCTGTGATCGAGCGGGCCGTGTGGCAGTACTTCGCGGTGCTGCCCGACATCCGCAGCGTGGGCGTGATGGGCGACGAGCGCACCTACGCGCGCCCGATCATCCTGCGCGCCGTGGAGAGCACCGATGCGATGACGGCGGATTGGGCCAAGCTGCCCTACGACGTGCTCGGGCGGATCTCGAGTCGCATCGTGGCCGAGGTCCCGGGGATCAACAGGGTGGTCTACGACATCACGAGCAAGCCGCCGAGTACGGTCGAGTGGGAGTGAGGCTTGCGCAAAACGCTCTATTTTGGCCGGTTAGAAGGCTGTTATTGCTGGGTTTTCAGCTCATCCCTAGAGTAAATTCCGGATGCTTGGGATGATTTGCATCCGACTTGCATCCGATTTTGGCAAGCAATAGTAAATCGACCCTTATCCTATCAATGAGAGTCGGAATGAGTAGTTGAGTCGGCAGATTGTATTCTCTTCAAAGGGTATTGCGGGATACAATATTGTTTATCGGAGATGAAAACACAGTCCCCGTCGGGTAGTCGGGGCGTGGCATTAGCTACCAGTAACCTGCCTCCTTGGTTGTCCCTTCTCCGCATGGTCTTACATAAAGGAGGGATTACCATGCGGAAGGTTGGCATTTCCTCCACCCTAACCGTATTTCATGATGGTCAGTTTTGGGTGGGGGTCGTAGAGCGAAACGAGAGCGGACGACTTGCGGTATCGAAGACTCTGTTTGGAGCAGAGCCTTCGAACGAAGAGATTCTTCGCTTTGTAGTGGAGCATTGGCAGAACTTGGATTTTTCTGAGCCTATTACAGGCTCAGAGCTGCCCAAGAGAGCCGCTAGTCCAAAAAGACGTATGCGAGAAGCCTCGAAGGCTATAAGGCAACACGGTGTGTCCACTAAGGCGCAACAGGCGCTGTCCAAAGAACGCGAAAGCAGAAAGGCAAAAGCTAAGAGTGACAATGCAGAGCGACGGCAATTGCTCAAAGACCAAAGATTCGAGCAGAAGAAGGCCAAGCGAAAGCAAAAGAAAAAAGGGAAATGAAGACTGCATTTTTCGGGCCTTATTGCACCCGAAATGCATCCGGGTGAAGGTCTAATTGTTTGGCTATACTGGGAGAATGCATCTCAGTTAAATATTGAGTGGGAGTGAACATTTCGGAAAGAGAGGAATACGATGGCCCTATCCACGGCTTACCTTCAGACTACAAAGAATCTTGATGCGATTCTTAATTCAATTGTTAACGCGAAAGCCCCTGAAAGATTCACATATAAGTTTCTAGAAGATCTTGGATTCAAGAGTTCGAACGATAGACTGTATATATCCGTTTTCAAGGCTCTTGGCCTTCTTGATGACAATAGTACTCCAACGTCTCTCTATCTCAGACTTATTGATCAAACGGAAACAGACAAGGTTCTCGCTGAGGGAATCCAAGCGGCTTATGAAGACCTATTTGCCTTGCGGAAAGATGCTTACAACCTTAATTTGGATGAAGTGAAAGGGAAGATGAAGACTCTGACGGAAGGTCAGAAAAGCGACAATGTCATTAACTACATGGCCAACACCTTTCTGGCTTTGTGCGAGAGAGCGGATTGGTCAACCCTTGATAAGTCGAATGATGAAAAGAATGGTAGCAATGATGCGACAACCGGATTTGAGTCCTCTTTGTCTTCAATCAATTTGCCCCAATCAATAGAAGTTGATAGCAAACGAGCGAACTCAGCTAGTTTTCATTACAATATCCAAATTCATTTACCCGAAACAACCAATATGGCTGTTTATGATGCAATATTCCAGAGCATGGCCAAACATTTGGGGATATAAATGGAATTTGGAAATGATTTTTATGCCTACATAATGAGAGGTGAACTTGCGAAGGCAGCATTGACAAGTTCGCCCGCATTAAGTAGACATTCTAGCTCGGATATACTATCGAGTGAGCTTATTGACTGCTTGTCACTTGATCTATTAGACGACGACAAAGTCGCAGCAGCCAAGTTGATGGCAACCGTATACACAGCAATAGCAGCTTTTGAAAATATGGTTCGAGATTTTATCTCTAAAACTATGCTTGAACATAAGGGTGAGAATTGGTGGGAAGAGTGTGTTTCTGAAAAAATTCGCAATAAAGCGGAGAGCAGAAAAAAGGAGGAGGAGAAAATAAGATGGCATACTCCTCGTGGAGATTCTTTGATTAATTATACTGACTTTGGCGAACTTGGCTCGATAATTAATCAGAACGTTGAGATATTTGAAGTTCACATAATTTCTGTTGAATGGGCTCGCCAAATATTTCAAACTATTGAACGCTCGCGAAATGTGATTATGCACAGTGGTGAATTGAGCCGCAGGGACATAGAGCGAATTGGGACAAACATTCGTGATTGGATAAATCAAGTCGGATAATCATATATGTAGACGCTTGTATGCAGTAGCCTCCTCTATATTGATGTTGCAACGTCAAGTTTCAATCCGAAAGCCCTTACTACCTTCTGTACCGTACCAAACGACGGATTTCCCGTAGGAGACAGTGCTTTGTAAAGATCGTCGCGGGCGATGCCTGTCTCTTTCGAAAGCTGCGTCATTCCCTTCGCTTGGGCGATGTCATCGAGAGCAGCGGTGATTACAGAAGTGTCGCCATCTTCAAGCGCGGCATTGAGGTATGCGGCAATGTCAGCTTCCGTCTCAAGATACTCAGACGCATCCCATTTCATTGCTATCTTCATTTTCGTTCCCAGCATTCGTATTCCTGATTCACCTTCTTCGCCTTCGCGATGTCTCTGTTGAGAGGACTTATCCCCTCTAAGGAGAAGCAGGACTAGCTCATTTCCTTTCAGCGCACAGTAGAGGCGATAACCCGGATCATAATCGATGCGCATCTCGAAGATGTCATCACCACCCGGCTTCGCATAACCGAGCCCCCGTGAGGGCTGGTGGTTCAGGGAGCCGCACATCTGGCTCTCGCAGATTCAGATTATCGGCCATAGGGTAGATTCTTGATAGTGAAGTCCCATCCATTGGACACCTACTTGCTTCGTTTTCTTTAGAATCGGTTATTGTCATCTAACAGATTGGAAAAGATCATGGCGCATATTGGATGCCCCTGCGGCGGATCTATCTCGAATACCTCGGACGGTGACGAGGTCGAATACTATTTCATGGCTAACGAGATGCTCAGGGAGCACTGGACTAACAAGGCTTTCTTCGATATTCAATATAGCGATCTCACGACGGAGATTTGGAAATGCGACATCTGCGATCGCATGCTCTTCTTCGAAGAGGGAGCATCAGTAACACGTTATATGAAGAGGGTTGATGTTGATACTCTGACCGACGAGGAACTATCGGCTCAACATCTCGAAGGGATTTGCTACAACAACCTTCTATTCAACGAGGTGGACCGTCATTTTACCTGGAGAAACGAGCATAACGGTGCGCCCGAATACAACTTCTTTGGCGATAAGATGGATGGACCGAATCTCCTGACTCCCGAGATCATGTACGAGGAAGTTTTCAGCCACAAGAATGGACGTTTCATAAACTGGTGGCGCGCAAGTCTATATGAAAACCTTCTAGTCTTTTATTCTCCTTATTCCAATCATGGCGACAAGCCTGTGAAAGCGTGGAGAAAATACGATCAGGTGTGGGACTAGAAGCTCTCCAAAGGTTTCTTCCTAATTCTTACTGGCGTGTAGTTGCTCCTAGGCACTCTCTTTATCTTGATTTGTATCTCGGGAGGCGATGAACCGGGTTTTGACTCATTGTCTCCTCGGCCAGGAATCCCAAACATGGGATACATGGTTATCGTCCTGAATTTATAATAAAGAGCGTATAGGCATCTTACGATTGGCTTAACGATGGCTGATTCACTAGCAAAGAACTCCGAGGCTGCGGAGTTCACTTTCAGCATAGAGTTCCCCAAAGCAAAGCTTCTGCCAGCTGTAAGCAGTTCTTCTATGGACGTGACTCCTTTGAAAGAGGGCTTCATGGAGAGCGGGACGCGCTGGGAAGCAAAACTCGACGATGCTGACAAACTGGACTGCACCATTGCCGTTGCTAGTGGGATTATCACAGGGCTTATCGACTCTTTCTTCGTAGGAGAGTTCTCGCTGGAAAGGGCGAACGAATGGGGCTCGGATAAAATCAACGGTTTTGTCATCGCTATGTCGAAACTTGCGGGCTATGAAGGAGGCGATCTTCTAGGAGCGATCCGTTATCTTGAAGGTTACTTCAAGTTTGCAACCGATGGAAATACGCCTGATTTCGGGGGCGGCTACCAACATCACCTCAGGGATTTCTCGCATCATTTCAGCCTAGGCGGATTGGTTTGCTCGATATTCACTCAGTTCACGGGCAAGGTTATAGGCACTGATACAGCCGGAAGGCTTCTAGTGGTTGATGTGCCCGAAACCCATAGACAGTTCCTTGGCAAGAGCTTTGGTGAGAAGGTAATGCTCGGCACCGTGTCCTGGGTTATGCATATCGCAAGCGATGTTGCGGGATCAAGTAGCAACCCAGGCAAGGGCACGGGGGTTCCAGGCCCCATCCTCTCGCTCATCAAGCAGACCTCCGCACTGCCCATTTTCCAAGACGCGCGACCGGCTACAGAGCAAGCCGAGGACGGTGGGTCTGTTTTTCGCGAGATTATCTCGAAGATGTTTAACGGAACCTTCTTCGCAATCAGGGATGAGGATGGGAAGATCACCAAGACGCTGCGATTCGATTTCAGAACCGAGCTGGGCGTCGTCCATGAGATTGGAAGACAGTCGAAGCCTGTCATCCTCAACCAATGCCTCATCAGGTCGTTCTACTTCGCTCGAAGGCTTGCGCATGAGATCAATGCACTGCAGATATCTGGCCTGAAAGACCTGCAGCGAATAGACCCCAAGGACGTCCTTCCGCTCAGGAACAAGGCGATTACCCGCATGTCCACAGTATCTTGCGGCGTTTTCTCGGCTGTAGACCTCTCGGATGCGGTCGTCAGGGCGGCCATCGCATCGAGGGGATCGAAGGGCAGTTTCCTCGAAGAGTTCTTGGTCAGGGTCAATTTCGTCGGACTTGGCACCTTTGCCGTTGCATGCGTAATCGATATCAGAGAGGTGCTGAAAGAGAGGGTTTCCGATACTGCCTCTTCTGCAGAAGAGGACTACGAGAGGTCACTTGCCGAGTTCGGATCTCTAGAGCTTGGCCCAAGTCAGATTAGGCTGCTTCAGTCGCTTCAAAGGGCAATCGTCTTGAGCGATATCCAATCCACAAAGCAGTCGCGAAAGAAAGAGGAAAAGCGATTATGGCTAGAAGAATGGGAGGCCGCAATCGAGGGTAGTGTCGTGAATGTTGGTGTAGGCACCTAGAATCTGACCTGCATTCTAACCC
>OLQC01000211.1_pt1 | contig 64900 bp, 48 predicted proteins | sample 1672471 | NCBI WGS metagenome assembly OLQC01 (sample SAMEA3136689, study PRJEB25190) | human gut metagenome | biome: human gut; feature: human-associated habitat; material: faeces | place: Austria | collected 2013 | reverse complement strand
CATATCTCGGCTGGAATTTCTTCTTTTTTTGGCTCACCTCATTTTAACACATACAACTAAAAGCTTTTCAATCAGAAATTCTAAAATAAAAACATATTTTTTATTTTGTCGAATCCAAACTTTATCAAAAATATACTACTTATAATATTATATACAAAAACGACCTGTTAGAAACACTTTCATAGCAGATCATTTTTATAAGATTAATTCAATTATTTGTTTATTCGATACGAAGATTTTCAATTATAACTTTTCTTTCACCGCTAAAGTTTTTCCTATGAAACACAAATTTCAATTCAGAAACATCTTTCCAAAACATAAAAGTACTTTGGAATTGAGCAAGCGGAATTTTGAATTCTCTCAAATCCTCATTTAAATAAATCTCGTAGGAAACGTCAATGCCATTAAGGCAAATTTCAATGTCCAAAAAAGTTATTCCTTCAGATATATAAGCTTCAAAGCACAAGTTTCTATCATTTGCAATATAATTTGTAAAATTTCGTTTTTCAGCAAATACAACAATGCTACATAATTTACTTTCTGTTTTTTCAAAATTTATTATAGCAGTTATTTTTTCTTGATTAGATTCCTTTTTAATGATCTTACAACCATCATTCTCCAAATCATCAATACAATAACTTCTTGCAAAAGCCATATTAAATTTTCGATTATTTTCTAAAGTCAAATTCAAAAACTCATCTCTAGCATTCTCCCAATGCGTCTGATTAGGATGAATACCAAATTTGTCATTTAATATCTTAAGAAACTCATTAAAAGCTGCTTTTGTCATGTTATCACAAGTTCCTAGTTTTATTCCAACTTTATTTCTTTCTACAACGCCTTGTACATCATTAAAATCAAATCCTGGAAGCAAAATACTTAAACTATCTGCCTTCCGTAACCAAACAGCTCCCATTTCATTTAGACATACAGGGCTTGCGTAATAATTATCAGATAAAAAGTAAATCGCATATATATTTTCATCAGAAATCAGCTGATTTAGATATGCATAAATATCATTTCCTATTGCAATTTTTGTTTCTGGTACAGAAGAACAAACAATATCTTTCTCTATAAGTCCAATTTTGTACATAAACGAAACAAATGCATTAACGACTTTCTCATCTTTAGAAGAATGACTTAAAAATAATTTGTAACTCATTTTTTCTCTCCCTTTATGGAAAATTTAGCATCTAATATAAGTATACAGCATCTTTTCGTAAATAGCAATACTATTTTCGAATTTTTCGATAATTTAAGCTGCATTAATCTGTTGTGTTTCTATCAAAATATTGCTTTTAACAAAAAAACGATAGCCTCGACCTACCGTTTTATTTTACCCTATCGTTTTTTTGTTGTTTCAGAAACGCAAACAGCCTGCCAGGAAAACGCTCTCCAGCAGGCTGTTTTTGATTAATAAAGTTGAAAAAGCCACGCATTTTCGGCATTTTTCCAAAAAGAAAGCACTGCACAATTGTATCATTTGTGCAGTGCAGTTATGTGGTGTGTAACCTACGCTACAAATAATACAAAATCCTCGAAATTACGGGCTTTTTAGACGTACTTTACAAAAGACACAATTTTTTTGAAAGTAGACTAATCCACAGAGATTTTACGCAGATTTGCCCTTGTTCTTTCCTAAAGGGTATGCTATAATGAGTTTATTCAGGAAACTGAAAATAGACAAAGGAGAAAAAACAGTGTGGAGGAAAGAAACGTAACGAAGATTCCAGTTCGCCATGAATTACCACGATTATCCAAAGTTGGTGTTTATTGCAGAGTAAGTACAAATCAGCCAGAGCAGCTTCGCAGTATGTCTGCCCAAGCATCTCATCTCACAAGAACAGTTCTGCACAGCAGAGGATGGATACTGATTGATATTTATCTGGATTTTCATACTGGATTAAATGATAACAGACCAGAATTACAGAGATTATTGAAAGATTGCAGGTTCGGAAACGTTGATACCATTCTAACAAAAAGCGTCAGCAGATTTGGACGGAATACTGCTGAAACAATCCGCCTGATTCGAGAACTCAATGCCATTGGAGCCAGAATTATATTTGAGAACGAAGAAATCGACACTTCAAAATGTGAAAGCGAATTTCTTGTCACTTTAATTGAAGCCTACGCACAGGAAGAAAGTTATAACCGCAGTGAGAATATTCGATGGGGAATTGAAAAGCGAATGCAAAATGGAACATCGCTTCTTTACAACAGAAGATGCTTTGGATACAGAAAGAATGAGAACGGCACTTTAGAAATCTGTCCGGAAGAAGCAGAAGTTGTTCGTTTGATTTTTGATTTCTATCTTCGTGGCGGAAGTATTCTTTCTATCATAAAAGAACTGGAGAATCGGCAAATTCAAACGCCATCAGGAAAGAAAAAATGGTGCACACAGACAGTTGTAAAAATTCTAACCAATGAAAAGTATATCGGAAATGTGCTGCTGAAAAAGACCTATACAGATGGATTCCCAAATCGAAAGCGGAGAAACAACTGTGGAGAGAAAGATCAGTATCTTGCAGAGCAGCTGCACCCTGAGATCATATCAAAAGAAATTTTTGATGCAGTCCAATCCGAACGGCAACGAAGAAGTAATGTAGTAATAGACGAAAATGGAGAAAAGAAACGGGCAGGGAAGCGATACTGCTCGAAAATAACGCCAGAAACAGACATAGAATCATTCGATGACACATTAGATTACTCATCATATAGCGAATGATAAGTACACAAAGAAAAAGTGCAGAAATACCGCCAATTTAACAATAAAACGATAACCCCGACCTACCGTTTTATTTTACCCTATCGTTTTTTTATTGTTTCAGAAACGCAAACAGACTGCTGGGAAAACGCTTCCCAGCAGTCTGTTTTTGCTTGATAAAACCGAAAAAGCCACGCATTTTCGGCATTTTTTCAAAAAGAAAGCACTGCACAATTGTATCATTTGTGCAGTGCGGTTATGGTTGCGGGAGCCAGATTTGAACTGACGACCTTCGGGTTATGAGATTTATAAAACACTGCTTTTCGTTCTTTTTCATAACGAAAAACAAGGAAAAACAGTGCTTTTTCATGCCATTCTTTGATATATATAGTCATTCATAAAGTTTCATAATCTCATAAGGGTATGCATAAGGGTACGAAATCATACCCTCTTACAGACAACATTAACACTTGAATATGTCTACAATGCTATGAGGGATATTGTGGAGAGATTATATATCTAAAAGCATAAAACAAGCTGTACAGTTTGATTACTGCATAGACTTTTTACAGACAAATCGTCATGTAAGGCGGTATACAGATAATGTCATCCTTGAAACTGAGATTTCGTGGATGGATTACATAGCATTCACCTATCCTTGCCTTGTACTTTTCCTTAAAACGTTTGAGCGATTCGATGGAATATCTCTTACTCGACTTAACCTCTACCGGGAACATCTTGTATTTCAATTTACTGTTATTGGATATGAGAAAGTCTATCTCGATATCATTACGATGCTTTTCGACATTGTACCGTGTGTAGAAGTACAGCTTATGCCCGTTAGCGGTCAGCATCTGAGCGATGACATTCTCATAGAGCATACCCTCGTTCATATTCAGCTTGTCACCGAATATCTGCTTGTATACCTCATCTTCGAGCAGTTCATTCTCATCGAAGGCATGGCTGACCAGCAGTCCCGTGTCACCGAGATAGCACTTTACATAGGCTCTGTTCTCGTTGATCGAAAGTCCGATATTCGGATCGTTACATAGAAAGCACTCGTTCGATATCATCGAGTCAGAAAGCCAGAAGAAAGTCTCCTCATATTGATCTGCTGTACTTTTTGCTGATACATCACTAAAAACCACACGCTTTTCGTGCTGAGAAAGCAGACCGGGTATCTGATCGAATATGGTGAGAACTTTGCTCCTGTATCTTGCATCTATCTTCATAATATCACTGCGATAAAGTGCAAGAATATCACGCTTTTCGATATCGGCTTTATCGAAATCTTTTCTGCTTTCAAGGAAAGCAATCACGCTTTGCGGCATACCGCCCACAAGCATATACTGCTTGAACAGCAACATCGCCTTGTGATGCAATTCGTTCTCTAGGGGAACTTTGTCGGCAAAGCACTTGCGGATATAGTCGATGATCTGTTCCTCGCCCAAGGCATTACAGAATTCCTCAAAATCAAGAGGGTACATACTCAGGTGACGCTCTTCCGAAGGAATGACAATGTCTTTGACATTTTCCTTTATAGAGATCAGTGAGCCTGTCTCGATATAATCATATCTGCCGTCGGCAACAAGGTACTTGACACACTCTCTTGCTTTCGGGTACATCTGCACTTCGTCAAAGATGATGAGCGACTCACGCTCATACAGTTTCACGCCGTAGTATGTGGACAACAGCATAAAGAAGGTGTCCAAATCATTCATGTGCTTCACAAAATAGTCCTTCACCTCATTTGAACACTTGGCAAAGTCGATCAGGATATAGCTTTTGTATTCATTTCTGCCAAATTCCTCACATATCGTCGATTTGCCGATACGTCTTGCACCCTCTATCAGGAATGCTTTCTTACCGTTCAGATCGTTTTTCAGTGTCAGCAGCTTGTTGTACATTTTACGTCTTAGTATCATAACAAACACCTTTTTGGATAATACGCATGATTACTTCTGTTCCACATCAGTATCATGCGCAGGTTTATCATTATTATACTGCATGATCGTAAAAAAGTCAAGTGACTCAGTTTTTACACTGGGGAAGATGTCGGGATTGCTGTGTCTTGCACAAAAATAGTTATGATTCTTCCACACATCTGAATTCTTAATACCATATCAGTTATAACATGATCACAATAAAATTATTGGAAATTACTGCTATGTCGATAATACCTGAATTAACAAGGTCGAAGTCACACAAAGTCACTACCGTGCGCAACGACAAGTGTGAGTTTGGAACTAAAGTTCATTTCCTTGAACAGATGACATCCACTGACTGGGAAGAACATGAACAAGCAAAATACATTTGCATACAGCTTTTGCATGGAGTGGACGAATGATTTAGAATTAGTTTTCACAACTTCTCCACTTTATCTTGATTCATCAAAATAAAATATTTTATCGTTTACAATAACCATAGCATTTAACAACCAATTATTGTTACCTCCACCGATTATTATTAAAATCGGTTCGGGACAATTAAGTTTTATATTATGCGAAAGTGAAATCATTTGTTCAATATCAGAGTGACTTGGAATTGGCAATGAATTCGGATGATAATGCCACTCACCTAAATAATAAAGGTTATCTTTCCACAATTTATCAAGCCTTTTTTGCAATCCATTGATACCTCTTTTAAAAGATGTCATTTCCCTAATCGAATCATCGGGAGAATTAGTGATTTCAAAAATAAAGGCAGTCACTCCATTATCTGAGTATCTACCAATTACGATTCCACCCGTTTCATATGGATTTGATTCTTCACATAATTTGTGTAAAAGATCAAGCTGTTCACTTGACAATTCAATCTGTAAATTTATATCAGAATTACAAAACACCAATTCAATCACTCTCACATTTATCAATTAGGGAGTACCCTTCGTAATAATCACTCTCTTTCTGCTTATATATCAAAGATACTTGTTTTATTTTTCCCTTATCAATATATTTCTCAATATCCTTTACAGCGATAGAAGCTGCCATCCATATATCATCACTGCGAGCAGGAAACGTTGGATGCCAGCATCCCATACCATCTCTGGGTAAACTATTTTCGTCAATCCCTTGCAAATCAGCTTTAGTATATGGTGTAATAAACTCATAGAATTTGTTAAAATTGTAAAAATTATTATTTTGCATATTGATATAAAGATTTTTTGCACCAAATCCTACAGATACCGATATCAGAAAATGAGGACGTTTCAATTCAATGCTACTGAGCGTATTCAAAACACTATCTTCGCCAGTACAATCAATAATTATATCATATTTTTCTATGTCTATGTTCGTATGTGGCATATCATTTTCAACAGTCAACGATAGTTGGTTGCTAATTGGCTTAACTTCAGCATGAGGCATGATAGTATTCAAATGTGAGCATAGAGAATAACATTTGTTACTGCCAATAGAACTAAGATCAAGTGTATGTCTTGATAAATTCCCCACTTTAAATATATCACTGTCAGCTATTGAAAGATTATATATTCCAGATCTAACCATTATTTCTGCAATGGAAGACCCAACACAACCAGCACCAATCAAAAGAATTCTTTTTCTTTGCATTGTTTTAGGCATTTTACCTCGTTGAGATATTTCTTCTTGATTCCAATTCTCAGATAAGATCCAATCTATTCGTCTATGAGGCTTAAAAACTTCAGTGATATCTCTGTACCAGTAACCTTTTTCATTCTTTCTAAAACCTTTGGGAACTTGATGACCATACGACAATGTTGGCAGAAGAAATGCTTTCCAGTAAATAATCTTATTTTCCTTAAACCAATATTTTGGTATAGGAAACCCCAACAAGAATAGGTGAGGCATACCATCACGTAAATATTTTGTGCTTTCTCTGAGTATTACTTTAATATCATAGCCTTGAGCTTTACATACTTCCTGTAGTTCTCCCCATGTCTCGGGAACTTGCCAATCATATAGAGTAGGAACACTTTTTAATAAAATCCATGGAGACTTACTTACCCTCTCAGTATTTTCTTTTTCTAATGCTGTTCCCCAATGCGAATAAAGAATGGGCTTATTATCCATCGAATAAAATGTTCTAGCATAAAAGACAGTAGGGTTTGATTTATAACAATCAATATCAACTATACCATATTTGCAATCTGTATCCTCCCATTGCATAAATGTCACAATATCTTCAGAAAAAGCAAATTGACATTTGAGAAAAATGTTATCATTAAACTCTGGCAGTTCAAATAACTCATTACTATTGACTAAACAGTCATTAGCAGCAGAATATAGCCATTCAACAGCTCTCTGTACATGAAACAGCATCCTACCATCAACAGAAAATGGCTCTGGATTAAGAGAAGACAAGGTATTGACATCAACACATAATGCACCATTTCGCCATAACCCATTTTTATTGATGGAATAGTTATTTGATTGATGATACAATGTTGTTGTAATACTGTTCTCAATGTCAGGATATATTTTCACTTTACCTTGAGGATATATAGATTCTACCACAACATACCATTGTGATGCAATTGGAAAATATCTATTCTCTGTTTTAATAGTTATTAACATATGATAATACCACAATTTATTTTCTCTATCAAATTGCCAGTCATCTATCATTTGTACTACAGGGTATAAATTATCAAGTTCTCTTCGAGCTGTTTTCAGTCGCTGAATAACTTCATCTTCATTCATCTATGCAAATCGACCTCTTGGAATTTCAGTTGTTTGTTTTGTACGTTTACTAAAACCATTTACAGAACTATTTTCTTTTGTTGGAGGTTCAGGAAACATTGATCCAAATAGATTTCTCCATTTTAAAACGCTTTCATGAAGATTTTCACAATCATATGCATCTCTTGCTTTTTGAGCAGCATCACATACTGATTCATAAAAATCGTTATAATCATCTTCTGACAATCTACCAAAAACATTGTGTTCAGGAACGCCCCTATCTACAAGAAAAGGTTTTGTTGGATAATACTTGGCAATTTTTTCAAGTGTTAATACAACACCCTCAGCTACGCTTTCTATATCATCTGGGCAACACTCTCCGATGAAGTGTTCAAGCGGGTAACTCTTGGGGTGCTTCATGTCAGGGCACATTACTTTTTTCCACCATTTTAAAGCCTTTACTACATTTATATAATGACCATTGCATCTCTTGTTTTTTTCAACAGTCCATCTAATTTGTTCAAGAGGGTGCGTTTTATCCCATGTATCGGCTTCACGGTCAGGAATCAATAATGGCTCATCCTTCCAATCGTTTTCGTCAGATTCAGTAAAAAATGCCGAGAATTCTTCAATGGAAGATTCACTAACCAATTCTTCAGAACATAATTCTTCTTGAACCGCCTCGCTGGGAGCAGAGGTAGGTACTATATCAAGATCAACGTAACTAAGACTAATTCCAAGAGAACGCCCTTGCTTTCGATACTTTCCCTCATAATGTTTCTCCAAAAAGGGTATAAACATATCCAATGCTTCTTCAGGCGTAGTATTTTCTGAATCAAGATTAGTGACAACAATTATGTCAACATCAGACTTGTTGCCATTCTTCGGCTTTACTGCAGTTGATCTTCGGTAGCTTCCTTGCAAAAATGTGCTTACGATTATTGGCGCTAACTCTTCATCTGCCAACAGTCGTTTTCTTAATGTTGAATGTCCTGTTTTCAAATCACTAATCTGACTGCTAGACAAACGGATATTCGACAAAAAATCAGAAAAGTATGTAGGTGCTGTTGCCATAATCATCTTCTCCTTTACGGTAATTTTTTAAATGATGGCGAATATGTTCCAGTATCTTTTGCCTCTAAATCAAATTCATACAAAACACAATTTCCAAATCCCCGTGACCTTTGACCAAGAAGAAACATAAAAGCATTAGGTGCTGAAACAAAAATATGAACAGTGGCTCTTCTCTCTACTGTACTTCGTTTTGCAAGCGATTCTACAACCTGCTGAACAAGATTTTTTGCATGAGCAGCATTTTGTATAGAGTCAAAAGAAGGACCTTTTCCACCAATAGTAAGCGTAATCATTCTTCCTATTTTAAGTCCACTGTCTGAAATATATTCGTTGACATTATCTTCAATATTACGAGTGATACTTACGATAAGACAAGTATCAGATTCGTTTATGTCAATACGTTCGTCTCTAACATCAAAGTCTATGAATGTAGCATCGTATGAATCTTCAATATTCCATATTTCTGACTTGTGTAGCGGATCAGGGTTGCTGGGGAAGGCAGAAATTCTAGATTTTGGATCAAGTATTCTTCCAGTAGCAAATGCAATTGATAATGGTGCCTCCAACATTAACTGATATTTATAATTTACATCAGTATTTTTCTTCAAAAACGTGTCCAATTCTTGATAAATATCTCTATCCCAGTCGTATTCTGGCTTAAGTTTTCTTCCATCGAATTTTTCTTTAAACGAAAGAATTATTTCTGTTGCCTCTGACAAATATTCTGCACCACGTTCAAAACTAACAATTCCAATTGTCTTGAAACCGAAACACCTATTCTTCAACATCAGTACATATTCTTCAATTCGAGAATCAAATATGGACTTTTCTATACCAGTATTGCTTATAGATGAAAGGAAATTATCTGTTACTATTGCTTTCGCAATTAATTCTAACTGATCATACATTAAAGCAAACCCTTTTATTGAAAGGTACTTCAATAAAGACGCTATCAATAAATCGGTTAGTATACTCAAGTCGAATGGGTAGTTCATAATTCTCAAAATTTTGCCCTTAATAATGGATATATCAAAGTTCGACAAAGCTTTCAAATACTCGTTTCCTAACTTGGTTTTATCATTATTATTTTCCTGCAAAACAACTATTGCATTCTTAAATTTAATTGCACTTGGAGCTAATTGACCTATTAAGAATAACTCGCACTCAGTAGCACCTATATCATCCTTAATCAAATCGTTTGTCCATTCAATTATGGCACTACGATCAAAAGAGTTAACGCTTGATTTCACCTGGATACTCTTAACAGCATTTCCATTTCTTTCTAAAGCTATGTCAACTTTATCATTTTCAGAATTATACTCGACATATATCTTATCCCAATTATCTAGACATAATGCTTGAAAAATGGAAGCAAATGTTTGATATAGATATCCTCTGGATCCATCTTTTCCACCCAAATTTATTCCCTCCTAATTAGTTACTGCGAATTTCTTTACAATCAAATCAATATGCATCTGGTTCCGCAGATGCAGATATAAATAAATACTTTCACGGCTTATACCCACTTACTTCGCTCCGATCGATCCTCGACAGCGAATATGTGAAAGTTATCAGACAAGCTATCCGATACCAACACCACAAGCCGCTGTTTACGCAATAATGGAAAACAACAATTATAACAATGGAATCGATAATAACGAGAACTGTTCCGACATTACCTCTAATTTTATCTGCAATAATTTGCAACAATACAGAAAATGCCATTTCTTTGATATATATAGTCATTCATAAAGTTTCATGATCTCATAAGGGTATGCGTAAGTGTATAAAATCATGAACTTTTCATATATATAAAATTATTTTTATATTGATTCCAGATCACAATAATTTATCACTGCTCTTCTCATTTTCTTGCAGATACAACCCAAAATTAGAATGACGCTCTAGTGAATGCAGTTCCTCTTTGATATAATTCCAAGACGAACGATAATCACAATTTTCCACCACTGAAAAATCTGAATGTATCATAAAGTCACAGAAATCCTTTGTGGCTCTATGATATTTTTTTGCAAACACATACGCATCTTGTTCTTTTTCTTCATCTGTACTGCCAAGCTTATTGTGAAGTACATAATCCAAATTGCACGACATATAAAAGACATGATACGGTATATCCCAAATCTGAGAACAGCCAAGTAGTTTATTCAGATTGGAAGACTTCTGCTCATTTCGCTTTCGGATGCTCTTCACATTTTCTGCTTGAATCTCTGTTGTCGTATAAATAACCTTTTCATCGGCATCCCGTTCTAGCAGCTCCACTACATTTTCTGCTGAGATAAAGGCACCGTCCGTATCTGTAATGTGGACGATCTCCTTAAAATCACTTTTCTTGAAATGATTCTGAGCTGCATACTGTTTTACCATTTTTCCGATTTCAGCAACAATCTTGTCGGCGGTAATGTTACGTGCTGTGGTAATATCACCGTGTACAATGTGCAGGTAAATCTGATCTGAAGGATATAAGTTACTTAAAACTGCACCAAGTGCTTCTTGATCAGATGGTCCTTCTACAATGATAAACACAACCTTTTTACGGGGCATAGCTTTCACCTGCCTCCCGGAATGCAAGTGCGATCTCATAATTATTGGTGGGATCGTACACCGTTTCACTCTGCTCGCCCAACGTAATATCCCGATAGTAGAAATCTCTCAGATTATTGCTATTCTTGACATTTGTCATTCGAATATACCGATTTTCCGGATTCACTGTAGTAAACGCCACAAATCCACGGTCTATGGTTTCCAGCGGTCGAAGATTATGTGAAGTAAAGATCAGTTGTCCCTTTCCCTTTTCTGAAATAATACGGAGCAGTTCACCCAGCAGATATTCAAAAATGCCTGCATCCAGTTCATCGATTGCAACAGTAATTGACGGCTGGTTATAGACAACGATCAGCAATTGCAAAACTGAAATAATCTTTTTGATTCCCTCCGATTCAAAACGAAGTGGGATTGCCTTCTTGTTTTTCAGAGAAACCAGCTGGATTCGATTCGCTTTTGCACCACTTTCTAACAGCTGCTCCCCGAGATTCACAACGCCGATTGTCAAACCTGGAACCAATTGTTCCAGAACGATATTCATATTGGCAATTACCTTTTGCAGGAGTTCCAACACCTGTGATGGAATTGTACCAGCATCCCACAACGGAATGGGGACTTCACCAAAAGCCCCGATCTGGTCATCATGATATTTCAACGCCAACGGAAGATTGCTCAGGCTAATCATCGCTGTATTCTTGGTATCAATAACAAACAGTTCCGACTTTCCGTATTCAGATAAACGGTCTATCAAAAATGTCAGATGCTTCTCTTTGCAGTTTTCATGAAAGATTTTGCGGCACTCTTTGGAGAATATAAAGGAACGACCAGTCTGCTCAGCCATTCTTTTGGCAACCAATAGATCTGTCGCAACTGCTTTATTTCCGCCTGTGAAAATATCGTATTTTACTTTTGGAAGAAAGGCAGTTTCTTTTGCATTAGTATCAATGATTTTCTGCAGCCGCTGGCTTTGTGCTGCATCCTGGTAAGCTGTACTCAGCACCTCATCAAATACCACCACACGAAATGTGTCTTTTGGCTGCATTTCGGTTATCTCATCCGGTGACAAGGATTCTTTGCGAAGCTTAAACTGATAGACCACATCGTATTTCACTTGTTCTTTGGCATTCTCCATTGTCAGTTTATACTGTATTTGTGCATAGTCTGCATCAACATGAATACAAGCACCATAAGATGTCGGCACAGAACGTCCGCTCAAGACATATTTCAAGATGTCGATCACATCGATCAAAGCTGTCTTTCCGGAACCGTTCTGCCCATAAAGTCCGAGCACACTTGCTTTGTACGATTTGTGTGTATTTTTGAATCCAATGATTCCGTGTACTACATTCTTGAAATTCCGAATCTCAACTTGTTCTATCCTAACAATTGTTTCATTCATCGTGACGCCTCCTATCCTGTGTTATTTATTATACCACATTGATATGAAATAGTCAATGCAAATTTGCAATTTTGCATTTTTTATATCGATTTTTGAATTAGACAGATAACTTTGATGGATTCGATGGAATACGCTTACCCGTCATGATCGTTCATGTGCTTCACAAAATAGTCTTTCACCGTTCAACTTGGTTTTCAGTGTCAGCAGCTTGTTATACATTTTAGTATCATAACAGCACCATTTGAGATAATGCGCAGGTTTACACATTGTTCAAAATAGGATAATACGCAGGTTTATGATTGCTATACTACTAATCGCCTTGAATAAACTGGTTTTTGTCCCGTTCACTGGCTTTATAGATCGGTGTTTCTTGCATTTCATTTGATGTCAGAATCGCATTGTAAAGACGCATTTCAAAGATACGATTGGCAACTGCAACACAACCGTTTTCTTCTTTCAAAAAATCATACGTCATTGCTAAACGAGTGATGGAATTATCTGGTGTATAGAGAAACCTTTTGCCCAGAATCAAAATCTGATACAAATAGTCGTAAAGATTCTGGCTGCTTTCAAAGGTGTAAATAAGTGTCTCAAATAAAGGGTTATGTTCCGTTAGAATCAACTTTACAGCATCTGAAATGCCTTCTGTTTGCCAACCGAATTTTTCGTCCATGTATTTGCAAATCATCGACACCAGCACCGGATAACCAGAAGTATAATCATAGATCAACTGGGACAATTTCTGAATATCCATGCCAGTATGATGGTCATTCTCGTATTCCGTCAACATTCCGGCAATGTCATGCGCATTGAAACTCATGTCGATCTCAAAAGCAGAGGCAATATTCCACGGAATACCATATCTATCCTCCGTGGGTGGGCGGAGATTTCGTACATCATGAACACTTGACAAAATAACCGATCGAAATGTCGGACGTTTGTTTCGGGCAAGAAAACGACCTCTGAGCTGTGCCAAAAAGTCGAGAAAAGTCTGACTGTTTCCAGGATGATCTGCTTCATCCACTATCAGTATAATTGGCTTTGATGACACTGCACACCATCTGCTTAGAACAGTAAATAAGTCCACTTCAGTATGATTCAGACTCTGCTTTATTTGTTTGATCTGCTCTTCGATTTCGCCAGGCATTTCTCTGCGATAACGACTCCAGAGCAGCCGTGCAAGTGCCTTAACAAAGACACTTTCTGTTGCAAACTCTGGTGTGCTGATAAATTGAAAATCAATTCTGATAACTGCATATTCCTCTTTTAGATACGCTTGCAGGGCTTTCAATATCGTGGTCTTTCCATACTGTTGTCCATGATTGATACAAAAGTACTGCCCCTTGTCTACCATCTCTTTGATCTGTGCAAGGCGGTGGTCCAGATTGACCATGTAGTGTTCTTGTGGATTACAGCAGCCGGTAATGTTAAAACAGCGGTTCATGTGTTTCACCTCGTGTTCGTTCTTGCATCTCTGTTATTTTATTTTCCAGTACCCACGCTTTGTGGAACCGCAATGTTCAATCACCCCGTTTTTCTTCATCTTCTTAACATGATACCTAGCGGAATCATTGGTTATTGCAAGGCTCTCAGATATTTTAGCGATTGTAATCTGGGGATTTTCTTTTATTAGTTTAAGAATTCTGTTCTGAATTGCGTTGTGATTTTCTTTGGTCTTTTCTTGGGCTTTTTCTTTGGCTTTTTCTTGAGCGTCTCCGTTTCCTACTTCAACATCCGCCACCACACCATAATTCATATTCCACATTGTCAGAAAGAAGCAATCATATTCCGATGTAAAAACAGGTCTTTTCTCCTCTGTATAGTTCGGAAGTGTTTTATAAGCGGAGAGAATCTTTTTGAATCCGCTGCCACGCCGATCCATGTATTTCAAGCGATTGAAAACATCAGCAATCACAGGATTTCTTCGCCTTGACGGAACATTCATCAAGTCTCTGTCCTGAACCTTTGTACCGTCAAACATTCCGCCCGGTGAGTATATTTCAAGCCGATCGTCAAAAATATCAATGTGAACCTCCGAGCCGATCTCATTATAGTTACGGTGAATGATTGCATTGACAATTCCTTCCAGAACTGCTCTTTCTGGATAATCTGGCATTTCCAATCTGCCGTCAGCTGTTTTCTGCCACATTTTTCGGGAGTGACGTTTCACAAATGCCAGACCCTCTTGCAGCAAGATAATAATACTGCCCGAAATTTCGGCATCGTCTATTGCATCAACCACACCATCAGCCTTATCCAGTCCATTCCAACGTGTGCAGAACAACCGGGATTGCTTTATGGGAGATTCATCTGCAAGCAACGCTCCGGCATTGGTGAGATTGCCTTTTTCGTCGATCAATCCAAATGACTCATAATCGGATTCTGCAAAGGAATGCCCGGTCTGCTGATAGAATACAGATTTCAACTTGGTAAATGCCATATCGTCAAATTGATACTTCGACGGTAAGCTGTCATAAGTCGCATTGCTGCCTTTCAGTACAAGCTCACTCAACTGCTGTGGTGTAGCCTGAACGCTCTGATTTCCAATGCGGATAAATGCAGTCAGCATTCCGTCACCAGAATAGTAGTAAGGTGTCTGTTCACCTGCATAAACTTCTACAATCATCAGCGTTTTGCCTTCCACCTTCTGAAAGCAAAGTGTAAATTCCGGGATTGGATTCAGATGCACTTTTATTTGTTCACTGATAATTTCCGCATCTTTTTCAGCGTTTTCCAGTCCAATAATCGTGTTGTCATCGGCAATCCCGAATATCAGCTTTCCGCCCCGTCCGTTTGCAAAGGCACTGATGCTCTTACACCAGCTCTTCGGTTTCCTGGCTTCGACTGCCTGTTTTTTATCGTATTCTGTGGTTTCTCCGATCAAAGCGATAATATCCATCCATTGTACTCCTTTTTGCTGTTATGGGTACACTTATGTATCTTGCCCTTTTGTACATATTATATCATACTCGCAATGGCAAATCAAGAAATTTGCCGCAGGATTCTGCGTTTTTATACAAAAGGAGGAGCAGGTCTTTGCCTGCTCTATTCTATTTACGAATCCATGCTCATCTCATTTTGCAAAACATTTGGCAATATCCCAAACTTTTTTCTGAGCCCTCAAATCATTTATTTTACTCATTTTTCAAGTAAAATCAAATACGCACTTTCTGAATATGGTATAATAAACATACCAAACTACGAGGTGAGCTTTCTTGAAATTACACTTACGTTTGCGGGATTTGAGAGAGGACAGGGATATGTCTCAGGCTGCTATGGCAAAGCTTCTGAAATGTTCTCAGCAGACCTACTCCCGCTATGAATCCCACACAACAGAACTCCCGCTGGAATCGCTAATATTTCTTGCAGAATATTACGACACCAGCACGGACTATCTGCTTGGCATCACCGACCAAATTAAACCGTACCCCAGAAGCAACGAAAACTGACAAAAAAGGAGCAATAAAATGTATACCACGCCACCGATCCATGACGCACCACCGATCTATGGTTGGATCGATCAATACTTATCTTATCCGGGTGCAGTTGATCTTTGTGACATCGCATCTGACAAGGAAACATGGAAAGCAATTTCTAAACATCTGCTTTCTCACAAAGAACTACAGTCCAAAAACTACTCATCATATCCAGAGTTTCTTAATGCAGTCACGAACAGATATGTTACCGTTGACCAGCAGAAAAAAGCTATCCACACAGAGTCTACTGACTTACTTTCACGCTTTCGAGAAATCAACGAACTACTGATACATTCAAATCAAAAAAGAGATATTTTTCCCTTTCCAACCGATAATTCTACCGTATATCATAGTTTTAAAGATGCTGTAACAGAAAAAATTGTAAGCAGCTGGAAACCACAGGAAAAGGTCTTTCTTTCCGCAGATTCAACCAAAGAAACTCTTGATACATTGATTCAGTATTTCTCAGCGTATGATCCGAACCAACGAATTGTCATCTTTTCTGGAAGGAAATACAGAACACCTTCAGAAATTACAGAATCCGATTCGCTCGATAAGTTCTTAAATTCTGAATCGAATATAATGGTGATTCCATACGATGTTGCGGCAGCAAAATGCAGAAATAGGGATCAGGCATTTTTCTTCTTCTGCGGACAATCCAGATATCTCTTTTTCCTGGATGCTGCGTGTATATTAAATGACTCCTGGGATGATAACCTCAATTATTTTGCAGATTTATTTTTAAGAGATTATTTCCCGAATCCATTTCCGAATCCATCGAAAATATTTTTATCTGACTCTATGGAAGAATTTTATGATTTTTCCCAGCAGATCAATCTGTTTTCACCGAATCCAAATACGCTTTTGGCACTTCCTATGGATTACACTTTTCTTGAGCCTGTCTTGTATGAAAATCTCACTGCGATCTGTCCGGAAATCCAGAAAAAATCAGCATATAAAAAATGGCTGGTCTTTGTCAACACTGCTGTAGACGGTATTCGACTAGAGGCTCAGCTCCAAGGAAGTCATATCGATGCCTGCTTCCTGTACGAAGAAGATGCAGCTGCTTATGAGGAACTGATACAACAGCAAAAATCGAATTACCGTGTTCTCATTGTTGAAGCCAGACTATGCAGCAATCTCTCTATCACAGACCCAACACTCAAAAACATTGTACTCCCATTTGCATCGATTTCTTCTATAAAGCAAATGCTCCAGGTCAAACAACGTACTCCGAATGAAACCGTTCGGGTATATTTTGAAGATGCCAACTCTGAAAAGGTTCTGGATTTCCTTCAGGAGAGTATTCACCAGAGTCTGAATGTCATGGCAAGAGCCCATGCAGGGCAAAATGACGCAAATAGATTCTTCAATCTTCCCGCCTGCTATCACGCATATTATCAGATCTGCTTTTCTTTGTATCTGCTGCAAAAAATGCAGACTGACCCCAAGCAATCATATATTAAAATTCTGTTGTCTCATCTTTCCGGAAAAGAACCGTCTGCTGCAGTCCCTAAAATCAACGCACCGCAAACTTTCCAAGAGCTCATAGAAGAGGCGAAAGTTCAGTTGGCTGCATATCTGGAAACACTTACACCCCTTGCACTGATTTCTCCAGACGAAAACGGTTCCTTTGACCAACTACAAACACTAAAGCAGAAAATCAACAATCTGCATAAGCTTGTGTACGGCAGAATTCTGGACGATAAGTGGAAAGACACAAGCAGATTCTTTCCGGAGGCAAAACTGAACGCATTTCTGTCTTCACTTTCCCTCCCCTACACCATACAAAGCAACAGCAAAAACGGAGTTCACACAACCATTGTTACCAATATCACCAAGTAAAAAAACGGAATAGATGCAAAACGAGGAGCAGGTTTTTACGCCTGCTCCTCTTGTTGTTTTTATTGTCTTGTACTTGGTTTTCACCACAATCTAAAAAGCATTTTCCCATAAAAAAGATACCCAACATCCTCTATTGCCTCTTATCCCCTACACAAAACAATCCGCAAAAATCCCATAAAACCCTCCAAAGCCTGCAACAACAAATGAAAGAACCCACACTTCCATAGGCACAAACGAAAAAAGCACAAAATGCCCTTGAAAAATACGAACATATTCATAATAAATCAAGGAGGTGTCATTTATGTAGTATTTTCATTTGGAAGTACTCAAACAATTTCTCACAGTAAAAGAAACTGCTTTTGTGCTGAATGTCAGCGTGGATACTGTGTACAAGCTGATACACACCAAAGCACTCGCCGCAAAGAAAATCAGCCCCAGAAAAACCATTATCAGCGGTGGAGAATTACAGCGATATATTGATTCAAAATAACAGGAGGTCGTTCTTATGAACCATAGTTTTACAGACGAAGAGATCCTTACACGAGAAGAAGTTATGGATGTCCTGAAAATCGGACGAAGTACATTCTACAAGCTCATAAAATCAGGTGATCTGAAAGGTTTTCTGGAAGGCAACCGCTACAAAGTTCCGGCAAAATCCATCACAGATTACATCGCACACAAAATGGAATCCTAACGAAAGACTACCCGAAAGCAAACAAATGCTTTCGGGCTTTTCTTTGCCTGCACTGCTGCCGTGCAGGTGCCTTAGAGGAGTGAGGGACTTGGCGTTTTTCCAGAGGGAATGTCTGGGCAGAAAGCAGCTGTCCCAAACACCCCGGCTGAACCATATGTCCCGCATTTCTGCTCTCCTCTATGGTTCAGCCACTCTCTGTATTCTAAATCACTGATATTCGAAGTTTGCCTTTTCTCTATTTGCCTTGCTTTTTACATCGTTTTTATTTCTGTCTGTTTCATCACCTCTCCTCATTTTGAAATGCTTGTTTTTTCAAGAAGGCAGGTTATTATTACACTCAAACCTGCAAAGAGATTTATAGATATGTTGCATCAAAATCAAAAATAACACGATCTGAACTATTCTATAAAAATCAGATAGGAGTTGATCTTGTGATGTATCAATACAATATATCCTTTCATGACACAATGCATACAACAAAACCGACCGGTACAGAGATTGGAAACATCAGTAATCATCTAGCAGAAACACAGATGAACTACAAAGAGCTTGCACATGCCGTAGGAGAAGCTGGTTGTTCTTTTTGCCCTGCTGTATATCACGGCAAACGCAAAGCAGAGAATTTCAAATCCCAGCAGTTGATCGGTCTTGACTTTGACAATGGCGTTCCGTTCCATATCATACAGCAGAAAGCAGAACACTATCACCTGAAAATACTTTTTGCATACCGGACATTTTCCGATACAGCAGAACATGAAAAATTCCGAGTCGTCTTTGCGTTGCAGCATAAAATTACAGATTCATTTACCGCAAGATCTGTGGTAAGCATCTTTATGAAAATATTCGAAAACTGCGATGAGGCCTGCAAAGATTCTGCACGGTTGTTTTTTGGCGGCAAAGGCCTGCGATATCTTGCAGATGAGCCGCACGAAATTTCACAGAGAGAGATCATCCTCGCCCTCGCCGCATATATGGCTGACAAATACGACAACAAACACTATACCAGAGAACTGCAAAAGTTCTACACCGCCAATCATATTCGCTTTGAAAAGAATCACCCCGTTACAACAGATCAAGGCAGCTTTATTTCAGAAACAAGTCCTCAGACTGCCCGTTCTCATGCCTCTGACAAGCCCAAAAACGGCAGAAGACAAATAACACGAAATCTGGACTGGAACACGCTGTATGACAGATGCCGGCTTTACAGAGACTTTTTTGATGGTTCAGAATATTACTACTATCCAGAACTGCTTCACATTGCAACCAACCTGATCAATATTGAAAAAGGAAAAACACAGTTCCTGCATATTCTGCAATCTGAACAGAACGCAGGCCATGAATCCTATCACCAACGAAACTGGGGACAGATTCTGCATATGCTCATAGAAATGGATTATCAGCCCGCCAGCTGTCATACCTGCCCTTATGAGAAAGACTGCCTCCATGCCAAAAACATGGTTCTGACCGCTAAGCCGGGACATAGCACGATTCTGCCGATACAAAAGCAGGAGTATGTTTCTATCGAAGAAGCAGAACTTGATCTGGGAAACCAGTTCCTGAAAGCCATCCGTTCTCAAGAAACTGGCTTGCATATCCTTAAAGCACAGACAGGCATCGGCAAGACCAGCCTCTATTTGAAATACATCCAGACACATCCGAATGAGAAGTTCCTGATCGCTGTTCCGACACATCAGTTAAAAGCTGAGATCTATGCCAAAGCCCTTTGCCTTGGGGTAAAGGACATTCGCTGTACGCCGGAATTACCCTGCTTTTCAGAGGAATTAAAGGGCGAGTTAGAGCATCTGTACCGCATCGGAGCAGGTGCATATGTGGGAAACTATCTGACAGAATACAGCAAATCAGCATCAGATACAGAAACAGCAGCGATCCGAAATTATCTTGATGATCTCACAGCCATTAAGACCTATGACGGGAACATCATTACAACTCACGAACGAATCCTGCTGGAAAACAAGAACAGCAGTTTGTTTCAAGGCAGAACGGTTCTCATAGACGAGGATATTCTACGTGCTATGGTATCGGTAAAATCCATCTCCAACGAAGACATCCTGCGTGTGATGCACGAGCCGTTCCTGTCCGCACCGGTTTATGAAAAGCTCCAGAAGGTTCTCCTGACCAGAGACTATCAGAAATTCACCAAAGAAGAATGTCCTGCATTTGATGTGGAAATGGAACGTTTTCAGATCTTCGAATCCATCGAAGGTGACATCTCGGCATTGTGCAGTTCCAGATGCGTCTATAACGATGGAATAACCACAAGCTTTATAGTAAGAAAGAGTTTGTCCTGTGAGAAGGCAGTTATTCTATCGGCTACTGCACAGGCAGATATTTACCGGATGTACACCATGGCAGATGTATATGATTATCCATGCAAAATGGCAGCATATCAAGGCAGACTAGAACTGGACACATCATCTACCTACAGCAGATATGCACTGGCACAGGATGGAATGATTGACAAGATGAAAAAGGGATTGGACAGTGATGCCGTTATCACCTTTCTATGTGCGGAGAACGCATTTCACACCAAGTATCACTATGGTGCAATCGAGGGACTGAACTGTCTGGAAGGGAAAAACATCTCCGTGATCGGTCTCCCCAATATCTCTGATGTGGTGTACATTCTCTATGGTATGGCGGCTGGAATGCGGGCAGAGACGTATCCCATGCAGTCCATAAGAACCAGTTACAACGGCTATGATTTCAGAATTAAAACCTTTTCATCAGATACCCTCCGCAAGATTCACCTGTGGATGCTGGAATCACATCTGGAACAAGCGATCGGCAGAGCAAGACTTCTGCGGTATCCCTGCACAGTAAAGGTGTTTGCAAGATTTCCGGTCTCTCAGGCAATCATGCTGTAACAGGTGACTCAATTCTGGAACATGGGGATTTTTGCACATTTCCCTAATATATATTAGGGAATTGTGCATTTTTCACCATAGTTTCGGTTTGGTATAGAGAGACTTCCAGCTTTGAAGTACCCGAACCTATTATGTCAAACAAACGGTTTTTGCAATTGCATCCAGCAACGACACCGATTCAAAAACAGTTCCTGTAACCATCCCAACGGGCAGTCTGACACGAGTGAAATTTCCGTAAATCGTTTCTATTCGAAATCATGAAAAAGTGTACAGATTCTTTTTTGTAAGCCGCCTTCTTTTGTTTATCATCTGGATACAAGATATCTCTTCCAATATAAATATGAATAAAAATAGATATAAGAGATCGTAGAACAGACAACATAGAGCAGGCAGTAAAACTGAAAACAGACACCAATACTCGCAAGCAAAACACATCGAAATCAATCCACAGAATCACGAACAATGGCTCATAAAGCAGCATCTGTTCTCTCCCCTGCTGTCAAGTATCTCACGCTTATGCTATATACTACCCAACCGCTTGTGTGTTCGTGTTTTCTATAAAATTATTTTTCAGTTCCAGTTTTCAAAATTCAAATTATATATTTCATGGTATATACCGTGATTCAAAGAATATATTCTGATCTCATTTTTGTTTTCTGGAACTGTTTTTTCTTTTTTCGACAATTTCAACAAAAAAGGAGATGCTCCACGGCATCTCCTCACGTTTAGATTTCTGGGACAGTGACCTCTACAAACCGGTCATTTTCAAGCTCTCCGTCGCTGTCTTCCAGGTTTCCGATCACAAGACAATGGTGCTTTGCAAGCTTTCGGATCTTCTCAATAAACTTTCCAGGCGGCTTCAGTGCGTCAGATTTTGCAACGTCTTCTGCATCCTTATGATCTGTTAGTTTGAATATTAACTTTATATCTGATTGGTTCATCATACTGTATTGCTTAGGCTTTGTCTGATGCGGTCCCTGAAAAATACTGATCAGAGAGATGCCGTTTCTTCGACCCATTTCCATGATGAGGTACAACGGACTTCCCTTGGCATAGTTCAGTTCATGCACCTCATCGATCACCAGAAAAATCTCCAGTTCTTCTCTTACCAAAATCGTCTCGTATAGTAGCGTCAGAAACGATTCCACTTCATCGCTGTAGGTTTCTGTTTCAAACAACAGAATCGAATTTTCTTCCTGCACGATCTCCAATGCACTCGTCAATTCCTCTGGATTTTCCAAAACCGACTCAAGCCGAGATCTCAAAATATTGTCTTTTTGAAATGTTTCCTCTATGCCATGACTTGCAAGTTGTTTTGGGGTACAGCTATGACTAAAGTCCAGGTATACGATATGATGTCCTTGTCGGAACAGTTCTTTTACGATTTGATTCACTGCTGTTGTTTTTCCAGAGCCAGAAGTTCCGTTCACCAGCATATGCCGATTGATTAGATCCTCATGCTGAATGCTCCAGTAGACATTCCGGTCTTTCTCGTCTTTCCCCAGCAGGATTCGTTTTCCTGCATCCTCTGCACTGTATGGTGTAAAGTTAAACATACCGCCCAGCTGCATTTGAGCTGCCGCATCTGAAAGAATCGTATCGCTGACAGCAGTTACATTGACCTTTCCGTTGTACCAGGTATCATACAGCGTTGCCTTATAGGTCATGTTCTCCGACATCCGCAGCCAGCCTTTTTCCTTCAATGCTTTTCGTACATTTCCCACACAATTGGCAAGAGTCACTTTGGAGGCCAGGTATTCAAAGGTCTCTGCGGGGAAATACAGCCAATTTTCGTCATGATACAAAATCGGTACTGTTCCCGACGTTCCATAACACTGGTTCAGACAGGAGTTTTCAACCAATTCCAACTCCCGATTTACCAGCATTGCATTGAGCTTTTCCTGAAACTCCTCTGCAATACTCCCGCCATTATAAGAGCGTTCTGATTCCTGAATCACTGTAAACAGATATTCCTGCATTTCTACACGAGACACCAATTGTTCTACGCTTTGATACTGCTTGACAATGACATCGTATGCCATCATCAGGCAGGAAAAAACATTGCCATCAACAGAATTGCTTTTTGCAAAGGCAGCATAGTTTTCACTGCGTGAACGGACAAACTGCCGATAATCCTGAATGTCACTGCACACATACTCAACAATTTTCTTGTCCAAATAGTACAGCACCGAAAACAGTGTTCTCCATGAAATCTCCGACTGTACAGAAAAATTCTGATAAGGCAACACCAGGCCTTTTTCATGAGGCATCAGCTGCCCAAGCCGTTCCGAAAATACCACAGTCAGATAGTTGTAATCCATAGAGCAGCTATTCATACGGTCAAATATTTCGTTGTTCAGATAGGCAACTGCATTCACGCCGTTTTTCTTCAAATAATCCGAAGCAAGAGCAGAATCTTCTAACATAACGACAGTATCTTTTTCGTCCCTAAAATAAGACTCCAGTTTTTCCTTTTTGACGTTCACAGAATGCGGTCTTTGAATTTCACGGCCTCTTTCATAAATTTGAAGGTATCTGGACAGCTTTTCTCCGGAACCGCAGAGAAATACTACTCTGCTCCATCGAATTCCACATTCCATCCACGGTGTAGACAATAGTCCAATGATCCGCAGCATATTCAAAAGCAAAAACTGTTTTACAGAAGAATGCTGTTGTGCAAGTTGGTAAAATTGGAACTCTGCGGTTTCTGAGTACAGTTGATTGGAAACCAGAAAGGTTTTCTCCGTAATTCTTGGAAGTTTCTCTTTATCACAATACTCACTGGTCACAAAACAATAGCTGCCGTCTATCTCCTGAAATCCACTGTGTGTGGGCAGTTCATGCTTCTCATTTTGCAGCCTTGCCTGAATTCTGTCGTACAGATAATCGCTGATTTTCTTTTGAGAAAGATTGGTATTAAAACAACAAATTCCATTTTTCTTGAACACCTGCACAATACGTCCCTGTGTACAGTCTTCCTTATCCAAAAATACGATTTGATGCTGTCTGTGATATTCTGCATCCATATATTCTACGTCTACTCTGTACTTTGTACCATAATCCTGTGCCGTATTGATGTACAAACGAGCAATTTCAGTTGTGTTGGATTTTAGTTCGTTTTTGCAGATCATAGAAGCAAGCATTTCTCTGTTTACAGAAAAACGGCTGTCTGCACTGACATTTGCCTGAGCAATATACGTTAAACACGCATTGCAATCTTCCATCACGACTGGACAATAGGTATGACGATATGTTTGTTTCTGTTCTCCTTGCTGCTGCGTATTGGAATTTGACATTGCCGGCTGCACTATGTTCTGAGGAGCTGACACAGTTTGAGGTATATTATATGTACCTTGCTGTGGCATTGCATTTGGGGCTGATATCATCGATGACGGCCCTGTTTGATAAGCCGGCACATTATATGAACCTTGCTGCGGCATTACATTTGGAGATACAGATGACAAATACGGATCTTGCATATTTTCGTTGCACTCTTGATATTGCATTTCTTGCTGTGGTATTGCTTCTACATTAGGTTGTTGATTTTTAGGTTGATTATCTGAAGACGTAACTCGACAAAACAATTTTTCTTGCTGCTCTGACACATTTTCAAAAATACTATTTTGATATGAATCTGATTGTTCTTGACCATTTGAATTGGTAATTATTATTTGTGGTTTCTCTGTACTCATCGTTCTCCCTCCGATACTTTGAATCTATCCTTATTATACCATAAACCACCTGTTCTTTCAAGGAAATTTGTCATATTCTCATTTTTCAGTTGTATATCATTACAGTGAATCTGTGCCAGGTACTGATGATACGATCATGTCGACCGCATAGAAAAGCCGCCTTCGGGCGGAGCATAGGGACATAACAAACCAGCGAAAGGAGGTATACGAATGTTCCAGAACAAGCGATTTTTGACCAGAGGTGTACAGGCAGAACTACCGATGGAGTTACAGCTATTCCTATGGAACTGCATTGACCAGTTGCCAGAAGAACGGGATTATTTCCAGGTGTTCAAGCTTGATGTATCCAACGGAAAACAGCACATTCACCACTTTTCCGAACAGCCGGAATACAGTCAAGACTACGTGATTGACTTAGCAAACCCAGTCAATCAAAAGGTCTATGTCATTGATGACACCGACCATTCCACCATGCTCTTAGCAGAAGAATATTAAACCCAAACACAAAGCCCTACCGATTCCATTCGGTAGGGCAATTTTCATTTTACGGAGGAATTTCAAATGAGCGAAGAAGTAAAAACAACCGAAGAAACCTTGTATTGTGAGTGCTGCGGCTGTGTCATTGATGACGATGACTACACGGAATGGAACGGGCAAATTATCTGTTCCGACTGTCTGGAAAATCACACCACCACCTGTGAATGCTGTGGGGAACGCATCTGGGATGAGGATGTCTATGGTGACAATGACATCACCCTTTGCAGCCATTGCTATCATCACAGCTACACCAGATGCAGCTGTTGTGATGCTCTCTTACACGAGGATGATGCTTACTATCTGGACGGTGAAACATACTGCCGTGACTGTTACGAGGACGAACGAGAGGAGAGCAATCTGATTCACGAATACGGCTACAAGCCGAATCCCATTTTCTATGGTGAGGGCAACCGCTATTTTGGCATTGAACTGGAAATCGACGGAGCAGGCAGAGACGATGATTATGCCGAAGAGTTGCTGGACATTGCCAATGCTCATGCCGACCTGCTCTACATCAAGACAGATGGATCGCTGGACGATAGCATGGAATTGGTTTCCCATCCCTGCACCATGGACTATCACATCAATGAATTCCCGTGGGAAGATATTATGCACCGTGCTGTTCATCAAGGCTACCGCTCGCATCAGACTTCAACCTGCGGTCTGCATCTCCATGTGAACCGCAATGCTTTTTCCGACAATCAGGAAGAACAGGACGAGGTGATCTCCAGAATCCTGTATTTTGTGGAACACCATTGGAACGAGCTTTTGAAGTTCAGCCGCCGTTCGGAATACACCATGAACCGCTGGGCGGCAAGATACGGCTATGAACATACCCCGAAAGCAATCATGGACAAGGCAAAAAAAGGCGGCAACGGTCGGTATGCCGCAGTAAACCTTTGCAACTATCACACTGTGGAGTTCAGACTTTTCAGAGGCACTTTGAAGTACAACACGTTCATTGCAACCATTCAGCTGGTCAATCGAATCTGTGATGCTGCCATGTACAACACCGATGACAGCATTGCAAAATTGTCTTGGTCGGACTTTGTAGCTGACATCACAGAGCCAGAGTTGATTCAGTATCTGAAAGAACGTCAGCTGTACATCAATGACAGAGTAGAAGAAACGGAGGAATATTGATATGTGTGCATTATTTGGTTGGCTGGACTACAAAGGCATTGTTTCGGACAGGCTGTTGAAAAAGCTGACACAAGCTCTGGCAAATGCGGCGGAAGAACGAGGAACGGATGCGTCTGGCATTGCCTATGTGAAAAGCGGTAAGGTCACCATCTACAAGAGACCGAAACCTGCCCACAAACTGCGGTTCAACGCACCCAACGGCACAAGAGCCGTTATGGGACATACTCGCATGACCACACAGGGCAACGAGAAGTTCAACTACAACAATCATCCGTTCTACGGTCATGCCGATGTGGACTTTGCCTTTGCCCATAATGGCGTACTGTATAATGATAAGGAACTCAGAACAGAAAGGCACCTGCCGAATACGCAGATTGAGACAGATTCTTACATTGCAGTACAGCTGATTGAACAGCAGGGCAAGTTGGATTTTGGCTCGCTCAAGGGCATGGCAGAATCTGTGCAGGGTAGTTTCTGCTTTACAGCTCTGGACGAAAACAACACGCTCTACATCGTCAAAGACAGCAATCCAATGTGCCTGCTCCACTTTGCACAGCTGGGGCTTTACATCTATGCCTCGACCGAAAGCATTCTGAAAAGGGCGTTGCAAAAGTCTGGTTTCCACAAGTATCCGTTTGAAGTGTTGAACATAGAAGAAGGAACGATTCTGGAGATTGACCGCTATGGGTTTTTAAGCGGCTCTACCTTTGAGGTACAGGAAAGTTTCCGGTTCGGCAAGTGGTACAACTGGTACGACGAGTTGGAGGAAGAGTATTACACGCAGCAGGAAGAATTGTTGTTGGAGATGTGCAATTGCTACGGCGTGACAGAAGATGACGTTCTCTTGCTGTTGGACTACGGCTACTCTGCCGATGAGATCGAGGAAATGCTGTGTGACAGCAACTTGCTTTTGGAGACGCTTTGTGCAGTTCGGTGCGAAGAGGAGTTTTGCTGCGAATAGGACAAATCACACACCGCTGACAAAAAGAAACCGCTTTCCCACATGGAAAATGGTTTCTTTTTTCCGAATGTAAAATTAAAAAAATACAATCGACCTAACATCTCCATAAAAAAAGAAAGGTGGTATTTTCCATGAAAAAAGAAGATTTACCGGTTTACAAAAACAACGAAGAACTGCCTCTAGTGTTATCGACGAATGACGTTGCAGGCTATCTGAACATCTCCCCCAGCATGGCATATGAGTTGATGCGATCGAAAAATTTCCCATCCATTCAGATCAAACGATGCTACAAGATACAGCGTGAACAGTTTCTTCAGTGGATCAATCAGACGACTGGAAAAGTACTGTAAAGGGGGTGTGTTTCATGAGCAGAAAAAATGCAAATAACGAAGGTTCCATTCGCAAACGTGCCAACGGGACTTGGGAAGGTCGTTACACAGATGGCTACAACGATGCCGGAAGACAGATCCAACGTTCTGTCTATGGCAAAACCCGAAAAGAAGTGGCAGACAAAATACGAGATATTCTGGTAAAGAAACAATCCGGCACTTACGTTGCACCCTCCCAGTACCGGCTCGATGACTGGATGACACAATGGCTGCAAACCTATGCAAAGAACGCCATCAAGCCTTCCACATATATCAGCTACGAGGGCTACATTTACAACCATATCAATCCCAGTCTGGGCGGCTATCCCATTCAACGGATCACCACGCCAATGGTACAGGAATTCTACAATCAGAAGTTCCAGTCGGGCAGCAAGAGAGGCGGCGGCTTATCCCCGAAGACCTTGCGAAATATGCACAATATGTTCCACAAGGCAATGGAGCAGGCTCGCATCAACGGTATGATCGCAGTCAATCCAACAGACGGCACGACACTGCCACGCAGGGAGCAAAATGAAATGCGTGTACTGTCCCTGGAGGAAGAACGCCGGCTGCTGTCGGTCATTGGAATGCACCGCCTGGGCATGGCAATCCTCTTTGACCTTGCCACCGGACTTCGCATCGGAGAACTCTGTGCCCTCAAGTGGTCGGACATCAACTTTCAGAAACAAACAGTGAAAATCAGCCGTACCTTGCAACGAATCAAAAAGAGCCAGGCGGAACGGGACGACAACCTTTCCTATGGACACTGTACCCACATCATAGAGGCATCTGTAAAAACGCAAAGCGGTTTCCGAGAGATTCCCATTCCCAACAATGTATTTGCAAAGCTTATGGAGTACAAGGTGCAGATCCAGGATCAGGAGAAAGCCATGTGCTGCGGCTGTTATATGGATAACGGCTACCTCTTTGCATCACCTATGGGCGGATGTGTAGAGCCGAGTCATATGCGTGATGTGCTGAACTACCTGCTCCAAGTTGCCGGAATCGATCATGTGAACTTCCATGCTCTGCGTCATACATTTGCCACCCGTGCCATTGAACGTGGAGTAAATGTGAAAACCCTCAGCGATATTCTGGGCCATAGTCAGGTACAGATTACCATGGATTTGTATTGTCACACCTCTCTTGACCATATGCGTGATGTTATGAACAGTATGGCAGATTTGTTTTAAGGAATAAAAAGGATAACAGGAGAGCTTGAGTGGCTCTCCTGTTGTTTTTTTGTGGAATCGATTCTTGTTTTTCGGTTTGGGAATATGGTATAATAAGGAAACTGAGTATAACAATCAAACATATAAATTGGGATTTAAGTTAAAGAGATAAATATGATACTTGAAACTGAACGATTATATCTGCGTGAGATGAATCAAAATGATTTTGAGTCTTTGTGTAAAATCTTGCAAGATAAAGATACAATCTACGCATATGAGGGTGCATTTAGTGACGATGAAGCCCATGAATGGCTTGACAGGCAATTGACCGTTATCAAAAATGGAGTTTTGGTTTATGGGCAGTTGTTTTGAAGGCAACCATGGAAAGATTCTGAGGTACTTGAAATAGGTTATCTTTTTGAGCGGTCATACTGGCATAATGGGTATGCCACTGAGGCGGCAAAAGCTTGTAAAAAGTATGCGTTTGAAGTATTGAATGCAACGGAAGTATGTTCTATTATCAGAGATACGAATATAGCATCTCAAAATGTATCCGTAAGAAACGGAATGAAAATAATGGATACATGGATAAAGCATTATAGATGCGTGGATATGCCACATTATCGTTATGTGATTTATCGATAAATTCTTATTTGTCTTTGTCAAGTAAAATACACCTATTAAAACACTAATTCACATTGTTCGTGAAATAGAAATTTATAAGGACACAAAATGAATTTTAAGAAGTTAAAACGAATGAATATCATCGCAATACAGAAGATCTTGAAAAGTTTGATAATTCAAAGCATAATCTATATAACCATCTTACCGTCAAAAACAGATATTTAAAATAAAAGTATAAGAAAAACATTTACAATTTGTAGGCTATCACATAAAAAGTCGCAAATTATTAAAATCAATATAAAAGCATAGAATATGTCAATTCAAACAGAATTATGTTGACTTTTGCTTCTGAAAGTGTTATAATTTAATAGTATTATTCTTTATTATATATACAGTGAGGCGAGTTCATATGCTTGATAAAGAAAAGAGATTTATAAAAGTAATAACGTTTTACCAATCTTTACCCGCTCCTTTGCTTGAAGAAATCATTGATAACATCCATAATAGAAAGATAGAACGGAAACTAAACAAGATAAAATCATCAAAAGAAAAAGTTAAAATGCTCATGTCACGTGAATGTAGAGAACTATTCATTGACACAGCATTTGAAACAATTAAAGATCGAATTTCATTATCACTCAATACTTCCAGTTATGATGATATTATAACAAGCATTAATGAGGACAATAAATTATACATTGCAATTTTCTTTTTCAGGTGGTGTTACGAAAGCGGAGATGACAGTTCATCCAATAATGATAGATATTTCGACTCATTTGTAGACTCTGAGACATTTGATTATATCCTTAATGATAAAAAAATTGATAGCTCAAAATCCACCGTCTTGAATAATGAGCCCGTATCAGAAATGGATACAAGTATATCTTCAGATGGAACTGAAACACCATCAACTGATGTAAATAATGACGAGGTGCATACTATGAAATTATTAGGACGAATAGAGAAAAGAAATACATTTTATAATTTCTTCCCACAATATGAACTGACTGATGGTAAGCTTATAGAAATACCTGCTGACAAACTCAGATCTGATTATCCTACAAACGGAGGAATAAATCTTGCATATAATCCTTATTCAGGCGGAGCAGCATCATTTCTTGATGGAATAACCACGGATAATGACGAAGACCAGTATGTTAACAATGTATATGTAATAGAAATTGATAATTATGATTTAGAGTCTAATGAAAATTCAACCTATCAGGTCAAGCTTGATTTGCAACGTTTAGTTCAATGTGGCAAAAAGTTAGATGATATTATTCGTTATGCTGACGAGTGTGAAATATATAAAGTAGTTCACAGCGAAACAGATAGCATCTCAGATAAAACCTTTATAAGTGGTAATATTAATCTTCTTGAGACAAACATTACTAACGGCGAAATGGTAGTTCTTTTTTATAATGAAAAATACTACGGACCTTTTAAAGCAACACGAAGGCAATATGATGAAAAATTCTATATTACTACTTTAGCCAGCGAAAACAACTACCTAGTTCCTTTTTTCAGCATAACTGATGTGAATGTTATAGAGCTTGAAAAACAGGCTTATTATAAAGACCCCACATATACCAAATTTATTCATATTTCATCAGAAAGTGAACAGTATGAAGACCATATAACAGATGAGTTGCTGCTTGAAAAAATAACAGATGATGTTTCGATTGAGCTTGCTAGAACTAACCCCGAGGAATTTTCTCATCTGTGCAGTAACTCTCCATTTCTTGCTCAATTACCATCAGAAATTGTTTCAAAGCGACTGGACAGGCTTATTGAGATAGTCACTAGTGTTGAGGATTTCAAAGAAAAGAAGCATGAAGTATTTGAATCTCTGCTTAAACTCTATCAGGAATCCCCATCTGATGAAATGATAATCAAATCAGATGTTTATAAGGATTTAGAAAGCAAATATAACGAAGAACGAAGAAGAAGTGAAGCAGCTGATAAGAAGATTCAAGAACTGAGCAGAACACAGGAAGAATTAAATGCACAGATAGTAGATCTGCAAAAGAGTTCGGAAGGCACCGCATCTTCAGAAGAAGTTGCTAAACTTGAAGCGGATAATAAATCTTTAAAAGAAAAACTTGAAACCATAAAAGCTACAAGTGCAAATATTGAAAAACTTAAATCTGATCAGACAGAGTTAGAAACGAACAATAGATATCTCCAAAGACAAATAGACAAGTATGAGCAAAAAGCAAAAGAATTACGCACACAGGTTAGCACTGCTATTAAAGACGGCAGTGATGAAATGGCATCTTTAGCATTTGATCCATTTATTTCAAGCGAAATGATGAAACAAGCAGCCTCATGGGAAACAAAAGAAGAAGATAGGCAATATAAAGAAAAGATAGACAGAATAAATTCAATTACGCCTTCCGCATTAAGTGATGCTGACCTCATAGACTATATTGTAAATTATGTCAAGTCAAGACGTGAGTATAGCCGAAATGACATAATCAATATTTATATCAGTATTGCCCAAAACTTTATCACTATTTTCTCAGGTGAACCTGGCACAGGAAAAACGTCTATGTGCAATATCGTTGCTGAAACTCTTGGTTTGTTACATTATGGAGAAGAGTTAAACCGTTTTGTTTCTGTATCAGTAGAACGTGGTTGGTCTTCCAAGAGAGATCTTATCGGATACTATAATCCTCTAACAAGGAAATATGATAAGAGTAATGGCAAAATTTATGATGCCCTTCGAATTCTTGATGCAGAAAGAGATGAATCCAAGTATCCGTTCATAATTATGCTTGATGAGGCAAATCTAAGTCCGATAGAGTACTATTGGGCGGATTTCATGCGTCTTACAGACAGATCATCGTTGAATGATATGTATATAAACATAGGTGCAGAACGTGAATTATATGTTCCTGAAACACTTAAATTTGTAGCTACTATCAATACTGATCAAACTACCGAAACACTGTCCCCACGACTTATTGACAGAGCCTGTATCATAAAATTGCCCAAAGTCGAACCTAAATATAACGTTGATACTTCAGCCGCATCAACAGAGATAATCACATGGGAAAACTTCGTTAAGACTTTTTCTAAGACAGCAGAACTAAATCTTATTACACAAAAGGGCATGAAAGAAATATACAAGCTATTCAATGACTATGGAATGAGCGTTAGTCCTCGTACACAATTAGGCATAAAAAAATATGTAATGGCAGCCCAGGAAATCATGGAGAACGAGCCTAACACACTTGCAAGAGAAAAGGCTTTGGATTTCGCAGTGGTGCAAAAATTGCTGCCTAAAATTAATGGTTACTATTCTGTTTATGAACGCTTCTTTGACTCACTGAAGCAGTTGTGCAAGGAGTACAACCTTATTATGACTGAAAATGCTGTCATGAAAATAGTTGATGCTCAGGAACGGAATATGGGATACTGTCAGTATCTGATTTGAGTGAGGAGGGATTTCTTTGGATACAATAACACTAAAGCTAAAACCCAAGTATCGTGAAGAAATAGAATTAATACTCCAAACTGACAAAGAAAGCGATTATTTTGATATACCAAATGGCAAAGAGATGGTATATAATGATAATCCATATTTGTTTTTATTGTCAGGTGCTGCCTCTATGCCATCAAAAGTATATATTAATGATGAAGCATATGATGCTGAATTTTGCAATGGAGGAGTAGATGAAATCCAATTCAGATTAAAAGGTTGTGATAGACCATTTTTGCAGAGTTTTGGAGCTGTAAGGATAGAAGTATGGATGAATGAAAAACAGTACTACTCCAAAAGTATTGCTGTACTGGTGTCTAATTCTGATATCAACAACAGCATTACAAATATGATAGAATATATATATGAGAACTGCGAAGATTATCTTTACGAAGAGCATAAATATTCTACAATAATGTCAGGAATTAAACCAAATCAAACCATCTCTCTGGAGGCAAAAATAGCTTTTCTGGAACAAACACTTAAAATTTATAAAAAATCATATCAGTATCTGAAAACTAATCCATACTGTAAACTTGAAAAGACAGAGGCTGTAGATTCATTTGATAAACTACAATCTATATCACAGAAAACCATACGGTATATAACAAATAATATTGATGAACTTGCAGTCGTTAATTATGATACAGGCATAAGGTATAATAATCAGTATTATCAGCCTAACAGAGTGTTGGTGGAGAGAAATTCATATTCATATGATGTTTATGAAAACCGTATCATTGTAGGCTTTTTAAAAACTCTTGCATCCGAGATCAATGTAACAATTAAAAGTTTATTGGAGAAAACATATCTTAAAAACAGATCTTCTACGCAAGAAGGATATGTTGATTCGATGTATCAGATCTTTTCAAGGAGCATCAAACGAATCAATGGATATATAGAATCTCTGAAATCTCTGCATAATAAATATCAGCAATTGTATTTTTTCTATACTCAGCTTTTCAATATCTCAGCAGATGCGATCAGAAATGTACCTGTTTTTACTCCTATTTTTCGTTCCATAAACGCTTACAGACAGATATACACAGTTATACATAACTGGTTTTCTATTGGTAACTATGATCTTGGAAAAGATGAGTTGTTGTTAAGTTTTATCTCTACAAGTAAAATATATGAATACTATTGTCTTATAAAAATGTTATGCCATATGACCAAAAACACCAATTACGATTTTATAGAATCGAAACGCATTTCTTATCGTGTAAAGAATACCTACTATATGGATACTAAATATAACAACACATTTGTTTTTGATAATGGTTCTACTAAGCTCACCTTATATTTTCAACCTGTTGTTTATGGTGACAGCAGAGCATTCAATGGATTAAATATATTCCGAAATACATCAACAAACGCCAAAAAGGAAAATAGTAATAAAGGAAAAACATATACACCTGACTATATTATAAAAATTGAATATAGCAATCAAACTGACTATATTATCCTGGATGCAAAATTTAGTACACCTGAAAATATACGACTTCATCAATTACAGGAATTAGTATATAAATATCTATTTTCCATCAGTACCTTAAACGAAACCGAGCATATAAAGGGACTATATATACTTTGTGGAAAGAAGTTTGGAAATGATGCGGAAGATAATATTCACGATCTAGCACAAAAAATCGGTCGTAGTGTTTCTCCTTTCGCCGACATATTAGTTATAAATGGTGTGAAAACAGATGATTATTCTATGACTAGTATGATATTTGATAATGTAACATAAAATGGCTGTACCTAAAAGCACGACGACTCTCGCCCAAATTTCGACTGTCTTACTGCATCAACTCGACCTTAAATCACGATTAGTGGCTCGAAATTTTTTATCACAACTGGCTCTTTTTTTATTAGCGAGGCGGCTCAGCTTTTTATTAACAAAGGCAGGCAGATTTATTTTAAGGAATAAAAAGGATAACAGGAGAGCTTAGATGGCTTTCCTGTTGTTTTTTTGTGGAATCGATTCTTGTTTTTCGGTTGGGAATATGGTATAATAGGGGAAAATGAAATGCAGAGTTTTAGACATATGAATCAAATTTGAGTGAGGTAACGATTTTGAACAAGGCATATAGAATGAAAAAGGCATTACGTAAATTATTAAAAGTTGTATTGATAATTACTGCAATTATTATATTGTTTGTGATAATATCTTTGGTTCATCATAAAATATGCAGTTCAAAAGAAAAAGACTTACTTACTCCTTTGGGTGAACTTGTAGAAGTAAACGGTCACAATATGAGCATATACACAGAGGGTGAGGGCAATAAAACGCTTGTATTTCTGTCGGGAGGTGGAACCTGCTCACCAATATTGGATTTCAAGTCGCTTTATTCGCTTTTAAGCAGTGAGTATAAAATTGTTGTAGTAGAAAAGCTTGGTTACGGATTTAGCGATGTTGTAGAGGAAAAAAGAGATATTGATACAATATTAAGCGAAACGAGAATGGCACTTGATCAAGCAGAAATACAAGGTCCGTATGTGCTTTGTCCTCACTCATTATCTGGACTAGAGGCTTTATACTGGGCACAGAAATACCCTGATGAGGTTGAAGCAATTGTCGGTTTAGATATGGCTGTACCGGCTTATTACGATGAAATGGACATAAGTATTCCTATGATGAAGTTGGGACATTATGGTGCTGTTTTGGGAATCACAAGGTGGATACCGAGTCTTGCAGAAAGCGATGCTATCAAATATGGAACGCTGTCTGAAAAGGAAAAAGAGATTTACAGAGCTGTATTTTATCAAAGGACAGCGACTGAAACCATGATAGATGAAGCCAAAGTCGTAAAAGATAATGCGAATATTGTGAAAGAAAACGGCATTCCGCAAGTGCCGATGTTGCTGTTTATTTCCAATGGTTCAGGCGGTACAGGTTTTACAAAAGAAAAATGGAGAAGTATTCCTGAAAACTATATTTCGGGGCATGACAATGCAAGCTATATTGAATTAGATTGTCCTCATTATGTTCACGACTACAAATATAAAGAAATAAGCCAAGAGATCAGAAGCTTTATTAAGTGAGTGTATTTTATCATTCCCAGTTTGCAGATGAGAAAACCCCTAAAAAGAATATTTAGCGGCAGACATCCAAATAGTATGGCAGATTTATTTTGAGGAATGAAAAGAACAACAGGAGAGCTTGGACGGCTCTCCTGTTGTTTTTATGGCAGTACAAATAATTTTCATTCACCGAAGATATCGATTTTTCCACTCGTTATAGTATCCGACAAGGTCTTCTGAAATATCCTTATACTCATAGTCTGCCTTGAAGTTTCCATTTTCATCAACAACAAGCGTCATAACAGTCCATGTATCTTTTTTGCTCAACTCTTTACGATTTGTGTTGAAATAAAACGCTAATCATTATGACAATTCGTATAAGCCAGAGATAAATGCAGAGAAACTATCAGAAACATCATAAGTCTCATCGCTTTGTACCCAGAGTACAACTTTATTGCCGCACATACAATAATAATTTCCAGAAGAGTCAACGGCAAATGGAAGAAGCTTTTTTTCACAAAAGTATGAAATGCACTTATAGACGGTCTCTTTGTCTTCTGGATTATAAGACAGCAAGAGTTTTACATCATACTCTTTTCCGTTTTTAGTTTTTATTGTATTTGGAGATGGACGACCGCCATTGTGCTCTATGATACAATTCTTTAAGTCATTCGGTATTGTGATGTGATATTTTGATTCAAATTGTGTAACAGCATCTAGATTTGTCAATGGCTTGATTTTATTCCAGTGGACTTGGTTCATTTGAATTTCCTCCTATTTTTTGAAAATAATTTTAATATCCGCCGCCCCATAATGCCTTTCCTCCTGTGTGTGCAGCACCGCCTTGCGTACAATCGTGGTCTTCTACCTTAACCAGTTGCATTTTTCCATATTCTTCGTTATGATGCCAGACATAACCTTCCGGTGTGTATCCACAGAGAATATCATCATATTGTTCATTGGTAAATTTGGAAGCGAGTTCAGGATCTTTCATGACAGACTCCTTCAAATTATTGTTGCATTCCTTGAACTGAACTGCATTGGATGCCTTTACATTTCCTTCTGAAAGCTGATGATTAAACATACTTTTCATTTCCGGGAAAACGCCTTCAATGAAATTACCTTCAATGTTTACAATCTTTCTCTTATAAGGAACGCCGTTTTCACTACATTTGCCTTCCAGATCACAGCGATTTGTTCGATAATGAATGACTCCATCTGAGGATTCTGTACATTTGTCAAGCTGTTTGTCTGTCCAGCCCAATTGTTCCTTCAGTGACTGTCTTTTTTCTTCTGACAGTTCATGAAGTTCCGGCATTATAGCATCATTCTCTCCAATTTCCTTCGGAATATCCCATGCTTTTTCTGAAGTCTCTCCGATCTCCCTTGGAGCATCAGCATACCTGCTCTTATCCTCACCGATTTCTTTCGGAGCTTCAATCGGCTTGGCTTCTAAAGCTTTTGCAGGAGTGACATCAGAGGATACATCTTTTAGGCTTATCATTACAGAATACCTCCATTCATTCCGAAATATTGATATCTATGTGCAATATCAACACAAGCTTCCTCACAATTGATTGCCATACAAATATACTTTTGGACAGTATCAATCAGCTTATCATCATTCTCCTGAGAGAATATACTTCCAATTGACCTACGAACACGTTTGAGACCTGCTTCATTATTTTCAGCATTTCTAAGAAGCTTTATTGTTCTCTGCCCGCCGAACACATTATACGCAATTATCATTTTTTCTTCTTCCGTGAGCGTCCCCCCTGCGAGTCCCCTACGGAGAATGCGTTTCGTATTCTCGCCGTTTTCAAGTCTGTTTATCCAATCAAGCACTTCTGTCTTTTCTTCATCAGACAAAGCAATCTTCTCAGATACACCATAAATGTTCAGCATTAGATTGTAGGCTGACATATTGTGTTCTTTTTTGCTGAAGATATATTTACGCTCTTTGTCGTATTTTTCAGACTTGCACAATACCGCTTCTATCCAATCATTCTGATGAACAACCGCCACAAATGCAGGCAATTTCGCAAGCTCTTTGATCTGAATCTCAGACAAGGCTATCGACTTTCCAACAAGTTCACAATCATTTTCATCCGGCAGCCGAAAGATAATTTTAGTATTTGTGTTTCGGATCACTGCCTCATCCAGCATATCTGGTGCTTGGTCTGCGATGATAAAACCCTCTCCATAGGTACGCATCTCTGCAATCGCATTGGTAAGCATTTCGACAGACTTGCCTTGTAAATTTGATGATTCCTGTGCTTGTGCAACAGAAGTGCGTCTAAGCAGATTATGAGCCTCCTCTAATACCGTAATATGCTGTAAACTCTCATTCATTTTGTCAGGCTGCGTACGATATTCCTGTAGCTTCATAATAAGAATTCCCATAATAAGCGACTTGGTTTCAACAGAACCTACTCTGCTTATGTCAACGATGACATTCTTGTCGAAAAGTGCCTTGTTGCTGATCTCCATCGAGGAACAAAATATCTCTCCGTTGATACCATTGGTCAACGATTTTACTCTTGTTATTAGTGCTCCTGAATAGTCACTTTTGGTATCAGCAGAATACAAGGATTCGCTCATTACATTCGGCAATACCTGAATCAGATCTGCAAATGTCGGAAAGTCATCGCTATAGTATGCAGGATTTGAAAATATCCAGCCTTTATCTTGATAGACTCTTTCAATAGCATCTTTCAGAATAGCAGGCATTGCTGCATACATTGGCCAGCAAGCATTAAAGATCTCAGCAAGACGGTCAATATGCTCCAGAACATTGATGTGTTTCGGAAAAGAAAAAGGATTGATATGTAAAAGTTCAGTATACATCGGATTTGTTCCATATACGCTTACATCATCAAATCCGCCGAGAACATTCTTATACTCTCCCTTTGCCGGTTCAATCACAAGAAAATGCTTGTCCTCCTCATATATCTGCTCCAGCAGATTGTATATGAAATTAGATTTGCCTGTACCTGTTGAACCGGTTATGAAAGTATGCGAACAAAGACTATCCATATCAAGTTTGACACGAATCCTCTTATCCTCTTTACGCATATGATAAACATTGCCTGCAGTCAGTGTTTTGGGCGATTTATCGTTTGACGGTGTGAATTTCTGAACCTCTCTGCCAAATGCAACACTTTCAAGAACAGGCAGACCGCTAACTGATTTTTTCGGCAGATTAAGCGAATATGCAAGTTCCCTGCCCGTAAGCGATACTGCCGCATTCACATGGGGCGGATACATGAGCCAATTCGGATCAAACAGTGGATCATCCGGATCCATGTTAAGTTCAAATTCAGGATGCTGTAATCTCTTGATAAACGCCATAAGATTGGTTATATCATCTTTCCGTTCCTCACGGTATTCCCACAGATTTACCGCAGACTGCGACAAATACGAATCTTCACCCTGTGTTAAGGCAAGATACATATGTGCTGTATTGTTAGCGATAATAGGACTTTCGGACATGAAGTATGCGGAAAAATCCCACATACCCAGTGCTGTACTCTGCTCGACACGCTTGATCTGCTTTTCAATAAGTTCAAGCGTATTTTTGACATCATGGTTCACGAAATTCTGTGTAAGAGCATCATTTTTTCCCATAAGGACCGTAACGTTGGACGAACGGGAAAAGTTCACGCCAAAGTTCATACCAACGTTCGTAGCGATACTATGTGCATTCGATGCCATTCTTCCGATGGTATCGGTTATCGATTTTCCCTTTGTGACGGTATCTGCAAGTCCTTTCGCTGCGGTTTCAGCGTGAGAAAGTCCTTGTACCGCAGTTTGTGTTATGGTATGACCTGTACCACTTGTGGTATTTGTTGATGTGCCTGTCCCTGTCGTATTTGTGGTACTATTGCTTGTACCACTTGTTGTGCTCGATGACTCCGCCGCTCCACCTGTAATGCTTCCTCCAATGCCAAACGGAGAAACATTTACAGCTGCTGATTCGTTTATGGATATGCCACCTGTTGTAGAGTGATTCTCTCCTGTCATATTGGCAGTACTCGTATTGGTACTTGTTCCATTACTTGTAGATTGATTTGTGCTGTCACTTGTGCCTGATGACGTACTGCTGTTTGTACCGTCAGTCGTACTGTTATTGGTGGAATCTGTATGTGCTGCAAGGTCACTATCGGTTGTTCCCCTTGCACTGTTGGTACCGGTTGTAGCAGTGTCACCAATCTGTCTTCCAGCTGAGCCACCGAGATTTGCCCCAAAAGTTGCAGATGAGCCCACCGCTGTTGTCTCAGATAATGTAAATGTGGTAGAGTATGACGCATATGGAGCCAAGTCAGAATACAATTTGCTAAGAATAAGTTTCCTATCCAGCTGATCTTTCACAGGCGTAGCGAGAAGCACTATGGTATATTCTTCAAGTTCATTGCTCGGAACAATACCGTCAATGAGCTTTTCCACGCTCTGACTAATGAATTTTTCAGACTTCTCAGACGCTATATTGGATACGATGGCAACAGAAGAATTTTTGACATTCTTTAATACAGGGACAACACCTGCATTCAGTTTATCATGCGGAAGTTTTTTGATCTCAGCACCAGGGAAATTGCCCAATAACGAAGATTCAAGCCGTTTGCCAAACATGTCAGCAATATATGGCATGTCCTTTTCACCATTGTTGACAACTGCAAAATAGACTGTAGTACCATTTACTCTGCGATTGAAGATAAGAGCAATATTGCAGTCTTCTTCCGAGAGAACGTGATACATATTGGTGAGCTTATCCAGATTGTCTTCAGTTGGATCGGTAACCCATTTTGTGACTTCAAAATAACGAATGCGATTATCAAGACTTCTTTCATCATTCACTTCACCAATAGACATCGGTTTATACAATTCTGAAAGCTGCGGGAGATATGCTTCATAGGCTTCTATGGCATATGAGCCCAACAACCTTTTGATACACCCTGGGTCTGTCTCTGGCTTTTCCGAAAGATAATCATTCCGCTTTTCTTCAATATTTTCAAGTTGTGCGGAACTTAGTCCTGAGGCTTTTGCTACAATATTACCGCCTTTGTTTGCAACTTTTCCTGCTATTTTACCCGCTCCGCTTTTGATCGTTGCTAATATTGCCATAGTACTACCCCTTTTTTATGGAATCTTACTCTGCCTGTATCTCTAACAAATGACAAACATAATCCTTCGTGTCTTCCAGCAATTTGAGATGCTTTTTCTTTTCTTCGATAATTTGATTCAGTTCTCCTATTTTTACTTCCCAATCATGAAGATCAGCATTAAAGGTACAAAGCTTCGACTTAATACTTGCAATCAGTTCTTTGCTCCATTCCTCAAAATATCTGCTGTTATTACTGCTTACACGCTCTATTTCCTTTTTTGCAACATCATCAAGTGTCAGTATAAGGTTTTTACAACAAGTTCCATTATCATATTTATCCTTGCCAAAAAACGTGCGTTTTACAGCATGAACAGACCGCAAATCAAATTCAACAACTGATCTCGTCATATTCTCCATGTTCAGCAAAATGGCGTTCATGATCGCTTTCTGTTCCTCATTCAGAACATCACTGTCAGTAATGATTCCCTTACAATCGTTCTTAAACACCTCAGTAGCATTTTCCCAAAACGAACAAATCAGATCATTTGCAATCGAAGAAAATGCGTTAAGCAGTGCATTATATCGATATCGAACTCTACTCTCCATTCTCCGCAGAGCTTCATCTATGTCAAATCCCTGCTGCTCGCCTATCGCAGAGATATTTTTCCATTCCTGTTCAAATTCAGCATAGATTTTGAGTTTTCGAATTTGGAGGAAATTTTTATATACAAGTCCGCTCTGATTTTTGAATTCTTCAAATTTCTGACTGATCCTCTGTCTGAATTCCACAGATTTGTTGCTTGCCGTAGAACTCTGCGTATAGTCAAGCTGCTCGGCAAGATCACGCTGTTTGCTATCAAAAAGCGTTTGTGTTGAAGTAAGTTCATCATCACGCTGACGTTCTATTTCACGAACACTGTCCTCACAAAGCTGTATCGCTTTTTGCAGATATTCTGTTGCCCGACTGCATTTATTACAAAGTGCATATCGAAGTGCATAATCAGAGATTTCATGTTCCACACTTGCAAGGCCGCTGTTGATAAAAAGCGTGGTATCAGATACAGCACCCTCTTCAACAACAGGCGTGATTTCTCTGCTCTTGTCAATAATATTATATTTATACAATACCTTATCGCCACGAGCAAACTTACGGCATCTGTCATCATAAGCATCAAAAGCATCCTCATCAATCCATGATGATTTATCGTCTGGATCATCCTTTTTGCTTGCAAGAGCAATTACAGACGAGAGGAAAAATATTCTTGTGGATTTCCATTTGGTTATCTTTAAATTTTGGTAACGTTCTCGCTTTTCCGCCAAAGAGCTTGGCGTGAGCATATCGCCCTTGTTTACGACAATGATCGCATTTGAAGTATCTAAAGATTCACCAGTTTCTTGAATGAGATCAAGAAGATTATTGTTATCAGTATAATCCATGGTATCTGGCGTCGTCAAAAGAATGAGCAGTGCATTTGTCTGTTTACTAAGAGCTTCCTTGAGAATATCAAAGTGTTTCCTGTTGCTGTCAGAATTTGAGCCCGGAGTATCATAGATTACAAACTGATAATGACTATCAAAATATGTCATCTGTCTGAAAGGTATGCCGATATCTACCTTGCCTACCTCTGGAAGAAGCTTCCCCTTATTCAAACAATCAAGAAAACAATGCATATTTTTAATTCTGGCATTCGCCATATCATCAGCAAAAACAGAATTGATTTTGCTGTCAAGTTCTGACGGACAGTTATCCGAAACCGTATAGCCATCATCATTAAAAGATACCGTTATCGTTTGCCCATTGATTTCAAATGATACAGAATAAGCATCGCTGCAAGTAATCTTAAACATTTTCGCAGTTGTCGGATCAGATGAACTTGGCAGTATCTCATATCCGATAAGGCTATTGATAAAAGCTGATTTTCCAGCACTGCAAAGCCCTGTGACACAAATGGCAATGGACTCATCTATCGTATCTCTGTACTTACCGATTTCCGCTGTAATCTCATCTTTGGTGTATTCACTGTCTTCAAGTGTAGAAATAACCTCATCAAATCGAGTTTCAATCTGCTTCATTACATAGGGAGCTTCGTTGAAATACCGCTGGTTCTTTTCACTGGTAATATTGCAATCAGAAAAATATGTAGCGATCACACTTTCTAAAACATCATAATCATCCTTATTCCCAATAAAATCAATATGAAGCCCTTTGTTGCCGGGATTAAAATGTTTGTTTAGCAGTTCCACAATTTCATAAGCACGATTCTGGAACGATGTCTTCGTAAACTTATCGTTTATCAACTCCGAATTGCATCCATCGGAAAGATCGCTGATATTGATAAATCGGTCATTTTCATAGCATTCGTAGACGATCTCTTTGGTATAAGGATTACAAGTAATCCTCATTTTATATGCATTTTCCATATCTGCCTCCTTGAATATATGAGTATCGTGGCTTAATTTATAATTTTCAGATGTGATAAACTACAACTATTTATGATATATTATACCACGAATTTAGTGAAAAAGTCAATTGATTTTGAAATGAAATCCATCCTCAATTACCACCGTTGAAATTGCAAGAACCATTTCTGAGAGATGACAAGAGCTGCGAATCATTCTTCGGTAAAAAGAAATATACGCATTACCTTAGGTCGGTACTCATATAGAAGTTTTTGAACAACTATTATGTAAAGACCTATACAGCAGGCTATAACACAAGAAAGACAGATACTTCAATGGTTGAGGTATCTGTCTTTTCTTTTATAAAGTTTGTTAATATTTTATTTGCATCTAATGGCATAGGGCGGATATAAAATATGTCCAATCAAAACAGCTGTATTTCAATGTACAAAACGCATAAATCAGTCCTTTCAAAGTTGTGCAAATATACAATTCTATGGTTTAGGTTATAAATTACCAAGAAATCTATTGACGTAACGATCAGCTTGTGCTATGATATAATTACAGCAAAGGTTACGAATTACCTAAGATTATTAGGAGGGATCAAATTGATATCTACAGTTGATATGATTCGAGAAATTTCTTATGAGCTGAGCGAAGCTTATCGTGGAAAAATAGCGTATAATGGTGGCACTGTTATTTCTACAGCTTATGCTTTGAGCATAATTGAGAAAACGCCGACGGTCTCCACTGATTCGTTGGAGACATTCATTAAAAGCTCTAATGTATCCTCCGATGTTTCTGAGGTTCTTTCCAGAAACTTGAATGGCTTATGGGAAACAGTTCTAAGCTTCATTGGCAGATTTGATGCGGACGTATTAAAAGAAGTGGTTCTCTATGATAATTCATTCTTTGAAATGAGCACCCCGGTATCTTTAGCAAATCTTGCAAGCAGCATACTTGAGATTAAGGAACATGACAAGGTGCTTGATATCTGCTCGGGAAGCGCAACCTTTCCAATATATGCTTTGCAGGATACAAAAGTAAGTGAATATACCGGAGTTGAAATCAATTTCAATGCAAATGACGTGGCAATTCTCAGAGGAGCACTCCTCGGTGATAACTATTCCTTTGTGATCAATAATGCACTGACATATAAGTACCCTGAAAGTTATGATAAGATCTTTTCAAATTATCCTTTCGGTCTCAGAGGATCAGATCTTGATGAGTGCCGCCATGAATTGCAGGACCACTTTGGACTTGATAGTTCTTATATCTCAAGATGCTCATCTGACTGGCTGTTCAATGCGATCATCATTCGCTCCCTGAAAGAAACTGGCAAAGCAGTAGCTATCATGACAAACGGAGCTGCGTTTAACAAACCCGATATGTATATGCGTCAGTATTTTGCGGAGAACGGTTATATTGAAGCAGTTATCAATCTTCCACCTGCCCTATTCATCGAAACTGCTATCCCAACCACTATGATAGTATTCAGTCATAACAACACTACGATCCGACTTGTAAATGCAGAAAACAGCTTTTCTAAGGAAAGCAGAAGACTTAATACACTTTCTGAAGATAATATCCGGTTTATACTTGACTGTCTCAAAAACGGCGGGGATAACACGATAGATGTTTCTATGGCAGATATGCGAGAGCATGATTATAATCTCATGGCTTCACATTATCTGGAAAAGCCCGTTGTAGAAAACGGAGTATGTTTCGGAGATGTCATCAAAAATATTGCAAGAGGTTCACAGGTAAAACCTGAATTACTGGAATCTATTAAGTCTGTAATGCCTTCCAATTACAGGTTCATTTCCCTTGCGAATGTGTCGAATGGTTCTATAGATATCGAAGAAGGACAGCAGTATATTACAGAGCTGCCGAAGGCTCTTGAAAAATTCGTTGTTCCCGAAAACTCTATTGTTCTTTCCAAAATGGCATCTTCTACTTTCCGCTCCGCCGTTGTAAATTCCGATAATGATCATTCTATTATCGCAACCGGAAATCTCTACATTATTGAGATAGACGAAAGCAAGGCTGATCCATATTACATTCAGGCATTCTTTGACAGTATCGCAGGTGAAGCCGCACTGAGTTATGCTTCGGGTGGCACAGCCATTAAAACAATTTCCGTAGAAGCTGTTAAGAGCATCTTGATCCCTCTGCCACCGCTTGAAGAACAGAAGGTAATTGCGCAGAAATATCAGGCGGCACTTGATGAATACGCTGTGCTGAAACGAAAAATGAAAAAAGTATTGGAGCGAAAGAGAACACTGCTGGACAGTGAAACAAACATTTAAGGAGTGAGAGTATGTCGATCAATTCTTTACAGAAACAGACAAACATCAATATTCAGGAGAAAGCAAATCTCATATGGGAGATCGCTACACATCTTGTCGGGTTATTCAAGCCGCACGAATATGGCAAAGTTATTCTGCCGATGACGGTGCTGAAGCGTTTTGACGATGCTCTCGCACCGACAAAACAGGCAGTCGTTGAAATGGGCGAAAAGCTCGCAGGAATGAAAGTCGAAGGTGAAGCCCGTGACGGCATTCTCTGCAAGACTTCCGGATATTCCTTCTATAATACAAGCAAGTTCGACTTCAAAAAGCTGGTATCAGACCCCGACAATATCGAATCCAACTTTGAGAACTATCTGCAAGGTTTTTCCTCTAATGTCAAGGATATTATTTCCAACTTCAAGTTCACCGATCAGGTGCGGACTATGGCTGACGGAAATGTTCTGTTTGTGGTGATACAGGAGTTTATCTCTGCTAAGGGCGATATGGCACCCGACAAGATCACCTCTACCGATATGGGTTACATTTTCGAGGAACTTATCAGGAAATTCTCCGAGAGCTATGACGAGCAAGCCGGAGCACACTTCACCAGCCGTGACATTATCTACCTCATGACCGAATTGCTTATCGCACCCGAAAAGGACGATATCAAGGTGAACGGCTGCACAAAGACCGCATACGATATGGCAATGGGTACATCGCAGATGCTCGGCTGTCTGACGGAACGTCTGACCGACATCAGTGAAGATGCCGACCTCACCTGTTTCGGAGAGGAGTTCAACCCTGAGACATACGCTATCGCAAAGGCTGATATGCTCATCAAGGGAGGCAACGCTTCGGGCATGATGTACGGCGATACGCTCAACGATGACAAATTCAGCGGTTATGAGTTTGACTATATCATTTCCAATCCGCCGTTTGGTATCGACTGGAAGCGTGAAAAGTCAGAGGTCGAAGCCGAAGCCAAGAAAGGCTATGACGGAAGATTCGGTCCCGGTCTTCCGGCTATTTCCGACGGACAGATGCTCTTTATGCTCAACGGTGTCAAGAAGCTGAAAGAGGGCAGCGGACGTATGGCGATCATTCAGAACGGCTCGTCCCTGTTCACGGGTGATGCAGGCAGCGGTGCTTCGGAGATACGCCGATATGTTATCACAGAGGATATGGTCGAAGCGATCATTCAGATGCCGACAGACCTGTTTTACAACACGGGCATTTCCACCTATATTTGGGTGCTGACAAAGGGCAAGCCTGCACACCGTTTGGGAAAAGTTCAGCTCATCGACGCTTCAAAATGCTTTGTGAAACGCCGCAAGAACATCGGCAACAAGCGTGTTGACCTTGATGACAAGTGCATTGAGCTTATCATGAAAGCCTACATGGAGTTTGAAAACGAAGTATATACCGACGGCGAGCTTGTTGTGGAGTCAAAGACTTTCGACAATGATTTCTTCGGCTTTACAAAGGTGACTGTCGAGACAGCACAGGCAGATGAAAACGGCAAGGCTGTTCTGAAAAAGGGCAAGCCGCAGGCTGTCAAGGGTGCAAGCGACAGCGAGATCATTCCGCTTTCGGAGGATATTGACGAGTATATCGCAAAGAACGTCCTGCCGTACAATCCGCTGGCATTTGCTAACCGAAAGAAAGACAAAATTGGCTACGAGATACCTTTCACAAGGCTTTTCTACAAGTTTACCGCACCGCAGTCCTCGGAGGATATCTTTGCGGATATCAAGGCACTGGAGGAGGAAGAAACAACACTGATGAAGGAGCTGTTTGGTAATGCGTGAGATGAAAGATAGCGGAGTGGCTTGGATTGGGGAAATTCCTGAGCAGTGGGATATTTCGACTATAAATTCACTATACACTCTTAGAAATCAGAAAGTAAGTGACCGTGATTATCCGCCGCTTTCCGTTACAATGAAGGGAATCGTTCCTCAGCTTGAAACAGCGGCAAAGACAGATGCACATGATGACAGAAAACTTGTAAAGAAAGGCGATTTTGCTATAAATAGCCGTTCTGACCGCCGTGGTTCATGCGGAATATCTGATTATGACGGCTCGGTATCACTCATCAATACAGTTTTAACTCCTCGTGGAGAAATGCACCCTGTTTATTATAATTGGCTGTTTCATTCTTCAAGTTTCGCAAATGAGTTTTATCGCTGGGGACATGGTATAGTTGATGATTTATGGACTACTCGCTGGCAGGAAATGCGGAACATTACGATCCCCGTTCCTGAGTATGCTGTCCAACAAAAAATCGCCGCCCACCTCGACCGCAAATGCACCCAGATAGACGCTCTCATCTCCAACGCACAGCAGCAGATCGAAAAGCTGAAAGCCTACAAGCAGAGCGTTATCACCGAGACTGTCACAAAGGGGCTTGATCCTGATGTGCAGATGAAAGATAGCGGGGTTGAGTGGATCGGGGAGATACCGGAGCATTGGAAAATCGCAAAAATTAAAATTGGAGTAACGAAGGTCGGAAGTGGAAAAACACCGCTTGGTGGAGCAGAAACATATTCCAGCGAAGGTGTTTTATTTCTTAGAAGTCAAAATATATACGACGAGGGAATCAATCTTGATTCGCCAACATATATCACAGATACTATTGATGAGGAAATGAAAGGCACAAGAGTTAAACCGTATGATGTTCTTCTAAATATTACAGGTGGTTCTATTGGAAGATGTTGTATTTTCCCACCAGAATTAGAAAGAGCAAATGTTAATCAGCACGTTAGTATTATACGAGTAATAGACAGTATTTTTACTCCGGATTATATGCACTACTATTGGAACTCAAATATTGGAAAGATGTCTATTTCACTATATCAAACAGGCGGAAATCGTGAAGGCATGAGTGCTGATGCGATAAAAAACTCTCCAATAATGGTTATACCAATACAAGAGCAAAAAGTAATCACTACCTACCTCGACCACAAATGCTCCCATATAGACAAGCTCATCACCCTCAAACAGCAGAAGATCGAGAAGTTACAGCAGTATAAAAAATCCCTGATATACGAATATGTCACAGGCAAAAAGGAGGTATGACCTTGGAAACCAAAGAAAAACGCTTTGAACAGGATATCGAGACTTTCTTCCTCTCCGATGAGGGCGGATATGTTTCGCTGAAAAGCAGTCAATTCGATGTTGACAAGTGCATCTGTATGGACGAGCTGTGCAGGTTCATCGAAAAGACACAGCCGAAAGCCTGGGCGAAGTATCTCAAATACTACGGCGAGAACGCACAGGAAAAGCTCTATTTCCGCCTTGAAAAGTGCATCAGCGAACAGGGCTTGATATACGTTCTCCGTCACGGCATCGAAGATCTCGGCATCAAGCTGAAAGTTTGCTATTTCAAGCCCGAAACTGCCCTCAATGACCTCGATGTGGAGCATTATGAAGCAAATATCCTCGGCTGCACAAGGCAGTTCCGCTATTCTCCCCACAACACCAATACCATTGACATGGTGCTGTCAGTGAACGGTATCCCCGTTGTTTCGATAGAGCTGAAAAATCAGCTCACCGGACAGGACTATCAGTGTGCCATCAGGCAGTACAAAAACGACCGCAGCAGCAAGGAGTTCTGCTTCCGCCTTGATCACCGTTTCCTTGTATACTTCGCTGTTGACCTCTATGAAGTATGGATGACAACACAGCTCAAAGACGGCAGCACCTATTTTATGCCGTTCAATCAAGGTTCAAACGGTGCAGGTGTCAGCGGCGGTGCAGGCAACCCCGACTATCCCGACGGCTATGCAACGCACTACCTCTGGGAAGAAGTATTGCAGCGTGATTCCCTCATGGATATTCTTTATAGGTTCATTTCCCATGTCAAGGAAAAGGACGAGGAGACAGGCAAGACTAAGGAAAAGCTGCTGTTCCCACGTTATCATCAGTATGATGTGGTGCGGAAAGTCCTTGCCGATGTCAAGGAGAACGGCTCGGGCAAAAACTACCTGATACAGCACAGCGCAGGTTCGGGCAAGTCAAACTCTATTGCGTGGATCGCCTATCGCCTTGCATCAATCCACGATGCCAATGACGAAGGTATATTCGATTCCGTTATCGTAGTCACAAACCGTGTCGTTCTCGACGGACAGTTACAGGACACGATCAACAGCTTCGAGCATAAGGTCGGCTTGGTAGAAGCAATAGACGATAAGAAGAATTCTCACAGCCTTGCAGAAGCGATCAACGACGGCAAGAAGATCATTATCAGCACCGTGCAGAAGTTCCTGTTCGGCTACAAGGATATGGACAGCTATAAGGGTAAGAAGTTTGCTATCATCATTGATGAAGCACATCAGGGACAGAGCGGCGAAAGTGCAAGAATGCTCCGCAGAAGCCTGATCGACATTGATGTAGCCGTAAAGGAATACGCAGAGGAACAGGAGATCGACGTGGAAGATGTTGACCTCACCGATGAATTTATCAACAGCGTAGTAGGTCAGGGCAGACACGCAAACCAGTCTTTCTTTGCTTTTACCGCAACACCGAAAGGTCCGACGATCGAGGTGTTCGGCACTGAGTATATCGGTGCTGACGGTACACCAACAAAAATGCCGTTCCATGTATACTCCATGAAACAGGCTATCGAGGAAGGATTTATTCTTGATGTGTTACAGGACTATACCACGATCCGTGAAGCATTTAAGCTCGTCAAAGTTTCCGAGGACAATCCCGAACTGATAGAAGGTGCGGCATCGAAAGCACTGTTCAAGTATTATAAGAAGCACGGCTATACGATCACACAGAAAACAGAAATGCTCATGGCGAATTTCCTTGCAAACGGCAGATTCCAGATAAACGGAAAAGGAAAAGCTATGGTCGTTGCCGACAGCAGAGCCAACGCAGTACGTTATTACCTTGCAATCAAGCAGTATTTGAAAGATCACCCGCGGGAATCCGCAGGGTGCGATGTTATGATCGCATTTTCAGGCGAGATCACGCTGGAAGAAATGCCCATGGAAAAGCCGTTTACCGAAGCATCAATGAACCTTGACGAAAACGGTAAATACATCACGACTGACAAGAAGTTCAGAAAGGTGTTCCACAGCAGTCAGTATAATATCCTTGTTGTAGCAAATAAGTATCAGACAGGATTTGATGAACCGCTGCTGCATTCCATGTATGTGGACAAGAAGCTGAAAAGCGTAGCAGCCGTGCAGACACTTTCTCGTTTGAACCGTACTTGCTTCGGAAAGGCAAGCACTTTTGTTCTTGATTTTGAAAATACAGAGGAAGACATCAAAAAAGCGTTCCAGCCATTCTATGAGGAATCTTCCATGGAAGGTGCAACAGACCTAAATGTGGTGTATGATCTCAGGAACAAGCTGAACGAGTATATGCTGTTCAATTATGATGATGTCGAGAAATTCAACGACTTTATGTCAAAGCAGACAGGGAAAGGGCAGAATGCAGCAGCACTCGGCAAGCTCGCAGGAATGTTCCGACCTGTGATTGACAGATACAGAGATCTTTCCGAGGACGATCAGTATGCAGTCCGTGACTATCTCCGCAAGTTTACAAGAACTTATGCGTATATCACCCAGATCGTCAGACTGCACGACAAAGACCTGTTTGCTGAATATCTGTACACTTCCAATCTTCTGAGACTGCTTCCGAAATCAGGAAAGGATATCGTTGATATAGATGACAAAGTCAGACTGGAATATGCTAACCTGAAAGAAACACATAACGGAGCGATCATACTTGACGAAAAGAAAGTTGTATGGGTGCCAGCAGGAGCAACTGCTCCCAAGAAGCCTAACAAGAAAAAGGACACTTTACAGAGTATCATAGATAAGGTCAATGAGCGATTTGACGGTCAGTTCACCGATGCAGACAGGGTTATTATCGAAGGTATCTACCGTATGTTCATGGACGATAAAGACGTTAAGAAGTTCAAGAAATACGCCAGCGACAACAGCACAGAAATGTTTGTTAATTCCCTGTTCCCGGAGAAATTCAAGGAGATCGTTACACAGTGTTTTCTTGAGAACAACGAATCATTCCAGAAGCTGTTCAACGATCCTGAGTTTTATCAGAAAGTGCAAGATGTTATGGCAAAAGAGTTGTATAAGTCGTTGAGGAAAAACTCATAAGATTTAAGAGCCGTATGTGAGTTAAGCTCATTACGGCTCTTATAGGATAAAATGTAAATCTGTAACAGAGAGGAGAAAAATATAATGGATGCACCTTTACGCATAGACGAGCAGATAATGAACAGTGACAGAGTTATTTGCCGTCATATTGATAGCATAGAAAAATCTACAATTGGAGAAATATCTCAGGACATTCTTTCGCATCTTCGCCATTTCGTCGAACATATTATGCTGAAGATTTATGCCAATGGAGAGGATATCGAAGATTCACATGAAAATGTTCAAAAAGCAGTAAAGTATGTTAAAAGCCAGATGAAATTGAAGCATATTGCACGTTTTCATCGTTTCTTGCAGGTATCTGTATCTCATAGAACTTTAGCAGAAGAAAATGCTAATCGATTGATGCTCAAATATTATGAATATCTTCTGAGAATAAAGAATTATCTTCAGGACAATTATTCTATGGAAGTCCTCCATAACCTTGAAAAGTTTCCTATTGAAATAGATGATAGTTATAAAGAATACTATGAGAAGATTTCTGAGAAAATTGAATTATACCATACTCCTATAAGAGAAGGATTTCGATTTGACCGGTTTTATATCCAATCAATAAAGCCATTTTTTGTAAACGGGAAAGTATACTATGAAGTCGCATTCATACCGGCAAATGATAAAGCAAGCAAAACAGATCGGATTATTGCGTTTACAGACATTGAATTATCCGATTATTACGCTGTCAGATTTGCTATAGCCAATATTTCAATTGAAATTTTTGGAAAAACCATGCCAATACGAGTTATTGTCAATTGGGAAGTGAATATTCGTCCTTGTGAATTCGATAATTTTGCAAAACTGATTTACAAGAATGCCCCTAAGTTATCTAAAGCCGAACAGAAGCATTTATCACAATATTTAACTGATACCGGAGCAAATTTATCCGAGCTCCTTGATATTTCAGATGAAGTCTTTGCTAATTTACGCAGTAAAATCGTTCCAAATTCAAGTTCCACATTTTTCTTTGATATTCTGGATTATTGCAGAGAGCTTGCGAAGAACCATCGTCCTGGTGCGAATATACTAAAGTATTTATTATTTCATATGACAAACCGGATAATAAAGGCACAATACAAAAAGCACTGGAATGAAAGAAACCGTGAATATACAGGTAATTTTAGATTATCTGGTCTATATCTTCATTATAAATGCATTCCATTTGATCAAATGCCGTTTTGTTCTTCACTTAGAAAACACGTTCCAAGCATATCAGATATCTTTGACTGTTTTGATGTTGCAGGTCGTGAGCATGAGGTCTTAGCTTGGCATATCAGACATAATACTGAACAAAAAGGAATTCTGTTTACACCGTTAGAAAAAGCGGAAGGTAGTGATTCCCATAAGTATAAATACTTCGATGATGTTGAAACATTGGTAAGAATATATAACAGCAAACTATATGATAATGACACGCAGCAAGCACGTAAGTTGATAATTAAGAATGAACATATTTTTATTGAAAGCTATAAAAATGATACTGTTTCTATAATTCAAACTGTAAAAAGCCTGACCACTAAAGGGATTCCTAATCACGCTAACACCGCAAAGCATTGGATAAATACTCAAGATAATAGTGATCTGTCAGATGAAAAAAAAGATGCCTTAATCAATTTGTTTGATAAATCGAAAGTTGCTTTGATTTATGGTGCAGCAGGAACGGGAAAAACGACATTGATCAATTATATTTCAACATTTTTCAAAGACTACTCCCGGTTGTACTTAGCTCACACAAATCCAGCAGTAAACAATTTGAAAAGAAAAGTGAACGCATCATCAAAATGCAATTTTATGACTATCACCAAATTTAATAATCCGTATGCTAAAGATGTAAAAAGAGATTATGATATTCTCATAATAGATGAGTGTAGTACTGTAAGTAATAAAAGTATGAGAAAGGTTCTTGAACTTGCTCAGTACGAGCTTTTAATTTTGGTAGGAGATATATACCAGATCGAGGCTATAGAATTTGGAAATTGGTTTAATGCAGTAAGATTCTTTATCCCTCCAACATCAGTATGCGAATTAAAAAAACCATTTAGAACAGAAAGTAAGCAATTATTAGACCTATGGGATAATGTCAGAAAAATGCAGGGTAATAATGAGGATAGTGATGTTCTTGACAGATTACAAGCAGGTGAGTTTTCGGCAGAACTGGATACTTCAATATTCACTTCTGCAGCAGAAAATGAAATTATACTTTGCTTAAACTATGGAGGACTTTACGGTATTAATAATATCAATCATTTCATGCAAGAAAACAATAACGGTAAAGAGATTTATCGTGGCATACAAAGATACAAAGTCGGTGATCCTATTCTATTCAACGATGCTGCCGATTCGTTTTTTAGCAGTGATGAAGACGAAGTTCCTGTTATTCATAATAATATGAAAGCTAAAATCGTAGATTTCGCTGTTTTAAATGAAGGTCAGGCAAATGAGTCGATTCAATTTGATGTCGAACTTGATAAACCTCTTATAGAATTAAATATGGACAATCGTAACTTCAACATCATAGGAACGAATCAGGAGGGAAACTCGATTATTCGGTTTGAAGTCTTTAAGAATAAAAGCACTGACGAGGACGATGACGAAACTTCAAGGGCTACGGTTCCGTTTCAAATAGCTTATGCTGTCTCAATCCATAAAGCACAAGGTTTGGAATATGACTCTGTTAAAATAGTTATAACCGATGAAATAGATGAACTTATAACTCACAGCATATTCTATACTGCAATTACTCGTGCTAAGAAAAGACTGAAGATTTATTGGTCTAAATCTGTTGAACAGAAAATACTTGAAAGAATCAAGCCTATTGATAACCGTCAGGATATCGCATTATTGAAAAGCGAAATAGTCTGAGGTGATTTTAGGAGAGCGAGCTGCCGTCACTGACACCTCGCCCTCTTAGATTATTTGTCAGCATCACTGCACTCGTCAAGTCCGTGCATAAGCTGAATATAAACGCACTCCACACGTTCATGTTCCTCGCCGTCCGTGGACATCATTATTTCAAGGAAATATGCCTTTGCTTCTTCGTAGTCCGTCCAGACCTCACGCCTGCCGTTGCATAAAGTAGTGACCTTGCGTGTTCTCGGCATTGCCAATTCAGATATTTTCAACATAGCTGTTCCTCCAAAAAGATTTATTGTGAATCCATTATAGCGGATAATTCTTCCGGAGTCCAGCTCTGCGGAATAATTGTAACCATTCTTGTGAAGTGCGCAGCAATTTCAAACGCCGATCCGGTGCAGGGCGCACATATTAAAATTGGTGCTGTCGGGATTTCTCCTGACAGCACCTTTTCTCTTATCGCTTCAACTGCAAGACCTTCGTTTGCAGAAACAGCAGAGGGTCGATGATCTGACCGGCAAGGCTCTCGACTTCTTCAATATCTTCCTTGTAAACCTTGTTCGTGACATTTGCACGACGGGCGATCTGGTTGATATTGTTGGCAACATTATTGGCGATGCGTGCGAGCTCCTTCAGCTCATTTTCGTTGACCTGAGCAATGTATCCCTCAAAGATCATGGCTCTTACAAATCCACTGAGACTGCTCATACCGCTGTTAGCAAACTTCTTCTTGATAGCCGCTATTTCTTCGGGGCTGACACGGACTTTCAGGTATAGTGTACGCTTCTTTTCGTCTTTCATTTCTCTTGTTCTCCTTTTTTTATCAATTCGGGGTCGTAGGGGCAGCGCCCTCTGCCAAGCCTTGTACTATGTGTGAAGTCGCAATTTGCGCCCACATAGTACCGTGCTTGCTGGTAGAGTTTCGCCCCTGTGGGGCGAATGTTATTTCCGAGCATTTCTGCTCGGTCTTTTTTCTCGATTCCGAGAATTGGAGCTGTGCGACTTTCTCTGTTTCATCGCTCCCCATAATCAATATAGCGCACTTTCCCGATCACGTCAATAATAAATTTCAGATTTCTTATGATCGCTCAAAATCGATTCGTCAAAATAACCGGATAGCATAAACTGCGAAATAGCGTACTTTCAGTTTTTTGAATCTCAAAATTCCCCGGACATTTTTTGACAAAGTATGAACGAAAGTTTGTGTGCAATGCGGCTTGTATTTCAAATGTAGAGCGCGCTATAATTGGATCATGGCAGGTGAGCTATGGTCACTCGCCTCTGCCTGCTGAGAACAAAAAATGAAAGGTTGTGATTTTTCTATGGGCATCTATACAGAAAAGAGAGATCAGCTCATTGAGAAGATCAAAGGTTTGGAAAAGCGTATTGCAAGCGATACGGCGAAGAAGAAAACCCTGGAGGACAAGCTGAAAGAAGTTTCCTGTCTAGCTATGGCGGAGAAATACAACTGCAAGCCCCGTGAGCTTGACGAAATCATCACCTCGGAGCATCAGCTTTTGGAGAAGCTGAGAGCCAGCGGTCTATCCGATGATGAGCTGCTGAAACTGGTCGGAGGTGGAAACGCAGAGAGTGAGAAAAGCGATACCACCAATCTTACCGCTGACTTCGGACAGCAAATGAGCTTTACGGATAAAGCGAATCCCTATGAGGATTAAAACTATCCGATAGTAAAAATAGCTATGCAATGGGACGGCAGAAATGCCGTTCCGCACAACTATTTCAAAAACAGAAAGAGGGACAGATAGAGAAAGCGATCCCCTCGCTCTAAAAGCATAGAGAAAGAGAAGCTAAAGAGTACAAGCTATGAATAATAACACTAGATACAGAAAAGGCAGAAACAACTTTTAACGCAACGTCCGAGTACAAGATCGGACATACCCTTTACACGGTGACAACCGTGTTCAACCCTGCTTCAAAGGAAAGCCTTTCGGGTATCCTAAAAAGGTTGATCATTCGAGAGAGCGAAAAACTCCTCGGTGAATCCGGACAAGAACCCGAGAAGCAGGCTGTGTAACTTTGGAATAATGGCGCATTGTATTTATTTTCGGTGTACGCTATAATGATAACATAGCTTGCTGTATCTGTCGGAAAGAGAGGTAAATTATGACAGACAAGATCACAGCATTATATTGTCGTCTTTCGCAGGACGATATGTTACAGGGTGAGAGCAACAGTATCCCCAACCAGAAGGCTATCCTCAAAAATTATGCAGAGGACAATGGCTTCTGCAACACCGTTTACTACGTTGATGACGGAGTAAGTGGAACAACGTGGGAGCGCGAGGGCTTCAAAGCGATGCTGGCTGACATTGAGGAGGGCAAAGTCGGTACGGTCATTACTAAAGACCTTTCAAGACTTGGACGTGATTATCTCAAAGCAGGCGAGTACATCGAGATAATCTTTCCGGATCATGATGTTCGTTATATCACTATCAATGACGGCGTGGATACCTTAAAGTCTGAAAATGAGCTGATGGCTTTCAAGAACATTTTTAATGACTGGTACGCTCGTGATACGAGCAAGAAGATCAGAGCCGTTTTCAAGGCTAAGGGACAATCGGGCAAACATCTTTCTAATCCGATCTACGGCTATAAGCATTCGGAAACGGACAGGAACCTTTGGTTGATCGACGATGAAGCCGCCGAAGTTGTTCGCAAGATTTTCCATCTTTGCATTGACGGCTACGGTCCGGCGCAGATCGCTCGCATCTTGACGGAAGAAGGTATCCCTACGCCGACGGCTTATGCTTTGTCGCAGAGCAGGGATAACGGTCACAAGAATGCCAATCTCAGCCGCTGGGGTATGGAAACAATCTCGGGTATACTTGAAAAGCCAGAATACGCAGGTCATACTGTGAATTTCCGCACTCATGTGAAATCCTACAAAAACAAGAAACGTGTGGATAACCCGAAAGAGGATTGGCTGATCTTTGAGAATACCCATGAGCCTATCGTTACTCAGCAAGAGTTCAATTTAGTGCAGGAGCTTCGCAAGAACAAACGCCGTCCGACAAAGCACGAAGAAGTCAATTCGTTTTCCGGCATCTGCTACTGTGCCGATTGCGGAAAGAAGCTGTATCTGTGCCGAGCGACAACCATGACCGAAGATCAAGAACATCTGAAATGCGGCACTTATGCAAAAGACAAGAACGGCTGTACAATTCACTTCATCAGGACAACCGTTCTGAAAGAGATCATACTCGGTGAGCTGAACAAGATGATTTCCTTTGTCAAGAATAACGAGGACGAGTTTGTGCAGGCAGCGATGGACAATTCCGTTCAGAAGCAGTCCTCAGAGCTTGCCAAGTCCAGGAAGAAGCTGAAAGAAGCGGAAAAGCGTATTGCTGAACTTGACAGACTGTTCACAAGGCTCTATGAGGACAACGTATCAGGAAAGATCTCCGATGAGCGCTTTTCTATGATGTCGGCAGGATATGAAGACGAGCAGAAGAAGCTGAGAGCAACCGTTGCTGAGCTGACCTCATATATCGAAACGTCAGAGCAGAAGTCTGCTGATGTGACGACATTCATCAAGGCGGTACAGAAGTATGAGCATATCACGGAGCTGACACCTGAGGTCATGCACGAACTTATCGAGATGATCGTTATTCATGCTCCCGACAAGAGCAGCGGTCATCGAACTCAGGAGATCGAGATTCACTATCGTTTCAACGTTGCCGTAACGACTGCTGTTGCTGACAGTATGAAGTACGACAAAAAGAGAAAGGCTGCGTAACCGCTTAGGTTACGCAACCTTATCTTCAAATCATAAAAACTTCTTTATGAGTACCTGTCTTTAGAGCAAAGGAGTTTCCTTTCTTCTATTTAGAATTGTAAACTTTTTAGAAACAGCAGCAAAAAAGATGTTTTTCAAGCCCTTCTCTCTCCAAATTTCTGTCAGCAACTCGAAAAAATACCCTTGCCGAAAATCGGTAAGGGTATGGTAAGGGTACGAAGCATATTTGCTACTATATTATGTGTCCTTAAAAACGACAACAAAAAAGCACGCAGCCTCGATAAAGTACCGAAACTGCGTGCTTTTCTTCCTTTCCAATTACTTTTAATAATTGGGTTGTTGGTTGCGGGAGCCAGATTTGAACTGACGACCTTCGGGTTATGAGTTGAAAGAATCTGTTTCATGCAGCTAATATTATTGCATATTTTCATGTAACTCCTCCTTGAGAATAAAATCAACCAAATACCATAATGTTCTTAAAAGAGTAAATACTTTCATGTGGTATTATGATATGCAAGGAGGTATTAATTATCATGAAAAAGAATCAAAAAGACATTTTGCTACAAGATTGGCTTGATACGTGGTATGAGATTTACGCAAAACCGTTCGTAAAAAAATCAACACTGGTTTCTTACGAATGCTACATTCGTCTTCATATCAAGCCATATATCGGAAATATCAAATTGTGTGATTTTAACACGATGACATTTCAACGCTTTTTCAATCAACAGTTTCAAAACGGCAGCTGCAAAGGGACAGCACTTTCTCCCAAAACCATCTATAATCTGCGAATGATGCTTCATGAAGCAATCGGCGATGCCGTAAAGAATGACTTAATGAAGTGCAACTATATAGAATACGTTAAACTTCCAAAGCTTCAAAAAGAAGATCAGCGTGTTCTTACGAAAAAGGAACAAGCAAAGCTTCTTACAACACTGAAGGCAAGCGATGATCCGTTTGCTTTCGGTGTTTTTTTCTGTCTTGCTACAGGAATACGTTTGGGAGAGTTGTGCGGTTTACGCTGGAGCGACTTTTCAGAACACAACGGAAAAGTAACTGTACACATTCAGAGAACTTTAAACCGTATTCCGGACTTGGAAAAAGGCACGGGAACGATTATTAACATTTCAGCTCCAAAGACAAAAGCTGCAAACAGAATCATCCCATTGAATCAAACTGTGGTTGAATTCTTGAAAAAGCATTGGATGAAACAGACAGAGTTACTTGGAAAAGAATATGCTACAGGAGATCACTATGTTCTTAGCCGTATTCCAAACAAACCAGTAGAACCAAAATTCATGCAGATGCGTTTCAAACGTTTTCTATGCGAGTCTCATATAACTGATGCAAACTTCCATGCATTGCGACACACTTTCGCTACAAGGGCTCTGGAAGCAAATGTAGATTATAAGACACTTAGTGTACTTCTTGGACACGCTAATGTCACTACAACAATGAATTTGTATCAGCATATTCTATTAGATCAAAAAATCGTTGCAATGGAAAAAATCCTACAGCAATTTTGATACTGAAAACGAAATAAATATTTTTCGTAAAGCTCATGCCGTTGGCGTGAGCTTTTTTATTGCCCAAAGGAGGTTTTTAATCTATGAACGCTGAAAAAAAGAGTGATTGGTATTTGGCAAGAAAAAAGATGCTGCGTCATGAAAAATATCTCATAGAAAAAGATCAAGAACATGGCGTCTTTCTTTCAGGTGATACAGAGATTGCCGCAAACATTGACGTTTATAAAGCAGTAGAACGAAATATGATGTTCGCAAAATTACGAAAAACCATTCAGCAGCTCAATGAAAAAGAACAGTATCTAATCACTTGCATTTATTTTCGTGATATGACAATTCGCCAGTATGCGAAAGAACAACACATTGCCTATGCAACTGCATGGGAACGTCATGATAAACTCTTGAAAAAGATGAAAAACGTAATGATTTCTGTGTAAAACGGCACATCCACACAAACACGCATATGAAAAACCTTATTTTACAAAAATATGAAATTGCAAAAAGGCAAAAGGAGTGTTTTACTTGCAAAAGATAATTTCTCATGGCTTTATCGCATTGAAACCAGAAAAAATTTCTGAATTGTCACTGGAAGCATATGGTGTTCTTTCCATGATGGTAAACGACCCTCAATGTGACTTCATAACCCTTCAGGAACTTTGTGAACTTTCTCCGAAAGACAGCAAATCGACCTTGAAAAGCATCTTGGAGGAACTCGTAAATAAAAACTGGGTTTTCGAAACAGTCGATAACAAATTTATGGTAAACAAAGAAAAAATGATTATGAATATGACTTACGTAGGTGCAACGATCAATAGGGGGTGATGATATTGCCGATTGTACGAAAAAAAGTGAAATGTGACTTCACAACAGTACACAATGCATTTCTGCGAGACAACAAACTTGGGGCAACTGCCAGAGGGGTACTGCTAACAATGATTTCCATGCCGGAAAACTGGAAATTTTCAATCAAGGGATTATCTGCTATTCTTCCCGACGGGGAGCGTAAAATCAGCACTGCCCTAAAAGAACTGGAAAATAGAGGGTATTTGATACGCAAGAGAATTTATGTAAACGGAAAAATCGCAGAATGGATTTATCTTTTCAGCGATGAGCCCATGGAGGAAGACGAAGAACCGGACCTGCCACCAGATCTGACTGAAACAGAACCACCCACTAAGGACGATACGCAGCATCCTCAAGCTTCAAAAAAGGACGATATACCAGCCGCCGAAGATGTACAAAACCTTGATCTACAAAACGTCGATCAAGAAAATGTAGATCAAGAAAACAGCGTCTATAATCAAATACTATATAATCAAAGACTATATAATCAAGTATTATATAATCAATATCCTATCCATCACAGTAATACGTTAACTTGTATCAGCGGCTCTGATCGGATAGATGCGGATAGATTTGAAATCACACAGCAGTCTGTACTAGAGCAAATAGAGGCTGAGGCATTGCTGTCTGAAAAAAACCGTAAGACAGGAATGCTCTTGTACGATGCTGAAACAATCAGGGAATTGGTGAATTGCATCACATGGGTTTACGTTACGCCTAAAACAACTCTGCCTATTTGCGGAGACAACCTGAGCACGGACATTGTCCGAAAGGAATTTCAGAAATTAACCTGCGAACATATCGCCTACGTACTGGACTGCATTGCTTCTACCGGAGCTGCTATCAAAAACCGCCGAAATTACCTGTTAACGTGCCTTTACAACGCTCCCACCAGCATGGCAGGCTATTATCGCAATCTTGCCCAACACGATTTTGCAACACAACACAGTACGGAAAATACGGAAACTGACAAGAGCCCCTATGCCTATGGGCAATTTATAGCAAATTTATAATTTCACAGGAGGATTCACATGAACATGACCATTTTGACACAGAACGACGTATTCCTGAACTACGACCATATCATCGCAATCCGAGTTTATTCCGGAGAAGTATCGCTGGATAACGGGAAAACTATCGCTGCATATCAGGTAGTTGCAGATTTATCTATGCCAATTTTGAATCTGGACGAAACAGAAAACGCACAGGAAGCCCCACAGACGCAGATTGAGCTGGGGGTATACTTCGACGAGGGAGAATGCCAGAATGCTGCCAGAGCATTGTCAGAATGGCTTAATAACGCTGATAGCAGACAGCATTTGTTCAAAATGCCAATGGCAAATTCTATTTCCGGATATTCTGACACGAATGCTGCCGCTTCTAAACTGGAATATCGACCGGATGAAGACGAAGCTTAAAACTTGCATATAGCCAATACAGGTTACTTTGCGAAGTCGGAGGTGAAAACATATGCCAGACGGAACAGAAAAAGATGTCCGAAGTGTCGTCGATCTTGTATTGCAATGCTCAGACATCACCAAGGAGCTAGTACAGCAAGCAATGCGTGACTATTTGCAGCAAAACCAAGATAAAAGCACACATGGAAAGACAAGTCTTCGGAAATTAGCCGAACAAAGCAACGGAAACCTAGATTCCATCGAAGTTTCTTCTGCAAATTTGCAGGATTTCAAGGAAACTGCAAAAAAATATGACATAACATATGCCATAAAACAAGATTCCAGCACTACCCCACCCACAAACCATGTGTTTTTTGCGACAAATGACACGGATAATTTCAAGCGTGCTTTCACGGAATACGCAGCCGAAGTATCAGAAAAAGCGAAAACACGGTATGAGATACCACGAGAACAGTTCAAAGCACGTGCTGCTAAGATCGAAAAAGAGCCACGCCAAAAAGAACAGGTTCGAACCAGAGAAAAACAAGAAACGAGATGAGGAACATGGATACCCAGAAAGTGAAAAAAGGAATTCTTTTTGCAATTCCAACCATCATGTTTGGCTATGCCGGAGACAAGCTAGCATTTGCATGGAGAATTACAGAAGGCACAAATATTTCCGAAAAACTTTTCCCGTTTTTCACGAATTTGGGTGTTTCTTTTGCGAATCCTGCACCCAGTCTGCACCCGATAGACTTGTTCATTGGGCTGGCATTGGGCATTTTAATTCAAGTCATCATGCATTTCAAGCGTAAAAATGCTAAGAAATTCAGACATGGCGAGGAATATGGTGCTGCACGTTGGGGTACGCCAAAGGACATTGAACCGTATATGGACAAATCCAATTTTGAGAATAATATTATTTTGACTCAAACAGAACGGCTGACAATGGGAAAACCATCTAGTCCTAAGTATGCCAGAAACAAAAACGTTCTTGTAATCGGCGGCTCCGGCTCTGGTAAAACACGATTTTTCCTAAAGCCCAATCTCATGCAAATGCACAGCAGCTACGTTGTAACTGACCCCAAAGGCACTGTTTTGGTAGAATGCGGAAAAATGTTACAGCGAAACAAATACCAGATTCGTGTTTTCAATACTGTGGATTTCAAAAAATCCATGCATTACAATCCCTTTGCGTATATTCGCCCCGAAACAAGAGAGCAAGACATTCTGAAATTTGTCGAAGTTCTCATCAAAAACACTTCTGGCAGCGAACAAAAGGGCGAAGATTTCTGGACGAAAGCAGAACGACTGCTTTACACCGCCTACATCGCCATGATGTATACGGTTTCCCCACCAGAAGAATGGAATTTTGCAACGCTAATTGACATGATCAACTGTTCCGAGTGTCGGGAAGAAGATGAAACGTTTCAAAATGCGATTGACATTCAGTTCTCCATGGTGGAAAAGTGGTTGAATCAACAGCTGGATGAGGAAGAAAATCTTGGCGAATTTGAAGCAATGCGTGAAATATCACCAACAAAAGAGCAAATGTCAATCGGAAGCTTTGCAATAAAACAATACAAAGCATATAAACTGGCTGCTGGTGTTGTATGCTCTAAAAGACTTCTTAATCAAGCGGTTGGGAAGTCTCTTAGAACACACAACCTAAAACCGAAGAAAGGAGCGCAAGTTATGAGAAAAAATGAGAAAATCACAGCTCTGTACGAACGACTGAGCCGTGATGACTTTGGCAAAGATGATGACCAACAGCGTGAGAGCAATTCCATTTCCAATCAAAAGGCTATGTTGGAGGAGTTCGCCGCACGGCAGGGCTTTACAAACATTGTCCATTTCACGGACGATGGCATTAGTGGTACTTGCTTTGACCGTCCCGGATTTTTAGCAATGATGAAAGAAGTGGAAGCCGGGAATGTGGAGTACCTGTGTATCAAGGACATGAGCCGCATGGGTCGTGACTATCTGAAAGTCGGTCAGATTATGGAAATCCTGCGTCAGCGTGGCGTTCGCCTTATCGCCATCAATGACGGCGTGGACAGTGCCAGAGGGGACGATGATTTTACCCCTTTCCGCAACATTATGAACGAGTATTACGCCAGAGACACCAGCCGTAAAATCCGTTCCACTTTCCAGTCCAAAGGCAAGTCCGGCAAGCACCTCACAGGCACGGTCATTTACGGCTATCTCTGGAACGAAGCCAGAGACCAATGGTTGGTTGACCCCGAAGCCGC
>OLQC01000197.1_pt1 | contig 66781 bp, 50 predicted proteins | sample 1672471 | NCBI WGS metagenome assembly OLQC01 (sample SAMEA3136689, study PRJEB25190) | human gut metagenome | biome: human gut; feature: human-associated habitat; material: faeces | place: Austria | collected 2013 | reverse complement strand
CCTATGACCCTCTGCTTGTAAGGCAGATGCTCTCCCAGCTGAGCTAAGCTTCCACTTGCTTGTCTTTCCGGTGTTTTTTGTGTTTTCCTCACCGGCGACTATTACAGTATATCACATTGCAAGGGGTTTGTCAAGCGTTTTTTTCAAAAAAATCGAAAAAACGCACACTTTGTTATGTCTGTATAGTTTCAACATTGTTCCATTGTGTGATATGCACATGAAAGCCGTCTAATTTCTGCCATTTTCGCCGCTGCGACGGAACAGCCGCAGTACTTCCAGCCGCAACGCCCCATGTTCGGGAGCCGACAGATCCGCATCTTTTTCCAGAATTTTTTTTGCCGTTTCCTGCACTTCATGGAGCAGCTGGGTGTCATGGGACAGGTCGGCGATCTGTAACGGCGGCAGACCGTGCTGCCGCTGCCCGAAAAAGTCCCCCGGCCCCCGCAGCTGTAAATCCGCCTCCGCGATCTGAAAGCCGTCGTTGGTACGGCTCATGATCTGCATGCGGGTGCGGCAGTCCTCCGTCACGTGGTCGGTCATGAGGATACAGTAACTCTGTGCACTGCCCCGTCCCACGCGGCCCCGCAGCTGGTGCAGCTGGGACAAGCCGAACCGTTCAGCGTTTTCGATCAGCAAAATGGTAGCGTTTGGCACATCAACGCCAACTTCAATCACGGTGGTGCTGACCAGCAGATCCAGTTCATGGTTCCGGAACGCCGTCATCACGTTGTCCTTCTCTGCCGGCTTCATTCTGCCGTGGAGCAGTCCCACCCGATAGGCAGAGAACGCCCCTGCCTGTATGGACTCTGCATAGCTGGAAACCGCCTGTAATTCGCTCTCGTCCCGATCGTCGATCATGGGGCAGACAATATAGCCCTGATGCCCCTGTTCCAGCTGCTGCCGGATAAAGCTGTACGCCCGCTGCCGCAGCTTTCCGGTGACTGCAAAAGTCTGCACCGGCAGCCGTCCGCGGGGCAGTTCTTTCAGAACAGAAATGTCCAGATCGCCGTAGATCATCAGAGCCAGCGTGCGGGGAATCGGCGTCGCCGACATGACCAGCTTGTGAGGACAGCCGCCCTTGTCCGCCAGCAGCGTCCGCTGTGCCACGCCGAAGCGATGCTGCTCGTCCGTAATTACCAGCCCCAGCCGTGCAAAGGAAACCTCTTTCTGAAAAATCGCATGGGTGCCCACCACCAGCGTCATGCTGCCGTCCGCCAGTGCTTCGTAAATCTCCCGCCGTTCCTTGGCACGGACAGAGCCGGTGAGCAGCCCCACAGACACGCCCAGCGGCTCCAGAAACTGCTGCATGGTGTGATAGTGCTGCACCGCCAGAATTTCCGTCGGAGCCATCAGAGCACACTGCATGCCGTTCCGTGCGGCAAAATAGCACGCCGCCGCCGCAACCGCAGTTTTCCCGCTGCCCACATCGCCCTGTAACAGGCGGTTCATGGGAGCATCACCGCACAGGTCGGCTGTAATTTCCTCCACTGCATGCTTCTGTCCTGCCGTCATGGTAAACGGCAACGCCCCGTAAAACGGTTCCAGATCGGTATCCTGCCGCATGGGATAGGCAGACCGCCGCCGGTTGTCCGCACGGCGTATCAGCATGCCCAGCTGCAATTGCAGCAGTTCGTCAAAGGCAAGCCGCCGGCGAGCCGTTTCCATCAGTGCCGGATTGGCAGGAAAATGCACCTGTTCCAGTGCCGCCGTCAGGGGCAGCAGTCCGTGTTCCAGACGCATCTCCTCCGGCATCCAGTCGAAAGGCTGCTGCCGCATCAGTTCGATCGCCTGCTTGACTGCCCGCACCAGAATCGGCATGGTAATGCCGCTGGTCAAAGGATAGGACGGGTAGATCAGTTCCTTGCTGTCGTCCGCCAGCACGTGAGGTGCAGAAATTTCCCGCCGCAGCAGTCCGCCCTGCAATTTGCCGGACATGCGGTACCAGCTTCCCGTGTGCAGAGCCTGAAAGCCGTAGGGGTTGTTGTATAAGATCACCGTCACGTCATTCAGCCCGTCCGTGGCAACCGCCTTGAAAATGGTCATGCCCTTGCGGATAAACTGCGGGGCAAGCTTGTGCACGATCTGCACCCGAATCACACAGGGTTCTCCCGTAGGTGCCGCCGCAACGGGGACAGGGTGGCTGTAGTCCAGATACCCCCGCGGCACATGGTACAGCAAATCATAGGGAGTGCGGATCCCCAGCTTTTCCAGAGCCTCCGCCCGCTTGGTGCCAATGCCTTTCAGGTTGGCAACCGGCTGAAATAATGCGTCCATGAAACGATTCCTCCTTTCTGAAAAAATGTTGTTCGAGGGAACACAGCCTCTTTCGCTCTATTATAGCACAGTTTTCTGCAAAAGGCAACAAAAAGCTTCCCCGCCAACGCGAAGAAGCTTTTTTTCAAAAAATCTCAAAGAAGGATATTTGTCTTATTTGTTGTTGTAGCCATCAATGACTTCATCGATCACAGAGGACCACTCGTCACGCAGTACAGCCCAGGAGTCCTTGTCGCCGTTCAGCAGTGCAGAGGTCAGGTTGTTCATGACACCTCTGGTTTCGTAGGTGTATTCGCCGTCGCCGTACATTCTGCTGCCCATGCCGTAGCCGAAGTCGAATACCGGTGTGATGTTCTTCGGATCCTTGTAATCCTGCAACGCATCATACTGTTCCTCGGTCACATAGGACTTCAGCTTGCCCTGTGCATTGACTTCCGGAATGATCGCCTTTTCCTTGGCAGCGTCCTTGTATTCGTCGATCATAGCTGCCAGACGCTCACATTTGATGTACGCTGCAACTGCATCGCCCTTGTCAGAATTCTTGACCAGCATCTTTGCACCGAAGTTGCAGTTCAGATAGTATTCATCGCTGCCCGGCTGCTTCGGGAACGGTACGATCATTAGATCGTTTTCTTCCACAAAGCCGTCATCTTCATAGTCCGGATTCGGATCCGCCTTGACATTCGATGCACCCAGTGCCCAGTCTGCCATGCCGAAGAACAGCGTGGAGCCGTCGTCCGGCAGATAGCCGTACCATGTGGGATCATACAGACCAAGGCTCATGATTTCTTCCATTACACCCTCGGCTTCTTCAATTGCCGGATTGCTGATGTTGTTGGAGAACTTAGAGCCGTCATACTTGACAAATGTTTCGCCGGTAGACTGCACCATTGCCTGACCAAACCAGCCGTTGATGCCGTAGCGGGTTTCGCCGTCCTTGGCATTGGAAACGAACGTTTTCATCATGTCCATGAAAGCGTCCCAGTCCCACTTGTCCTTCTTGTACAGCTCGTAAGGATCGTCCAGACCGTTCTCCTCACACAGGGAACGGTTATAGGTGATCAGCAGCGGATCAGACAGGCAGTACGGTACTACATAATGCTTGTCCTTATACTTGAACATTTCAATAACGTCTGACATATCCGACCAGATGTCGTCGCTCAGATCCAGATAGTCGTCCAGCGGCTGATACTGTTCCTTGGTCACACCATTGGGCACAGCGTCCCACTCATAGGGGAACATGTCCACCGGATCGCCGCCCAGGATACGGCTTGCCAGTGTGTCAAACTTGGTGTCAGAGGTACAGGAAACATACTCCACCTTTGCACCATATTTGTCCTCGAACAGCGACAGGGCAACGCTTCTGTCCTGATTGTTCTTCGGGTTGATGTCATAGTCTGCCAGCCAGTAAATGGTCTGTCCCTTGATGTCCGGATCATCCTTGACCATATCGTCTACCAGAGAAGCATCAATGGCAACGTCGTCCTTTTCCTTATAGGCAGATTCTGCCTCGGAGGAAGAAGCACTCTTGGAATCGTCCGAACCGCCGCCGCAGGCACCCAGTGCTCCCACCATTGTCAAAGCCATCAGTGCCGCCAGCATACGTTTTAAAGTTCTCATTCTTGTAAAAAACTCCCTTCCAAATTATATCGCACAAAAAACGATTCGTGTCACGAATCTAGCACTTGTATTATAGCATAAAATTCGAGAAAGGTCAAGCATTTCAGACGGTCAACTTGCACAAATTGTGGGAAATATTTTTGGAAATCCCACAGAACATGCCCGTGCAAATTGCCGGTTGCAGAATTTTCAAATATATAGTATAATAGAACCTATGCAGAAAATACAAGGAGGCAACATATGAAAACAGTACAGATCTTCACAGACGGAGCATGCAGCGGCAACCCAGGGCCGGGCGGCTGGGGAGCGATCCTGCGGTACGGCACCGCGGAAAAGGAACTCTCCGGCGGCGAACACGAAACCACCAACAACCGCATGGAACTGACCGGTGTCATCGAAGCCCTGTCCGCCCTGAAAGAACCGTGCAACGTTCTGCTGACTACGGACAGCAAATACGTGGTGGACAGCATCACCAATGGCTGGGTCTACGGCTGGCAGAAGCGGGGCTGGGTCAAGTCGGACAAGAAGCCTGCACTGAATGTGGACTTGTGGAAACAGCTGCTCCCGCTGCTGGAAAAGCATCAGGTCACATTCCACTGGGTCAAGGGACACGCCGGTCACCCCGAAAACGAACGCTGCGACCAGCTGGCAGTAATGCAGCGGGATCGGAATGCGTGAAATCGTATTAAGGAAACACTGAATAAAGCCCGCCTGACGGCTTTGTACGCAATCTGCTTGCAGATTTTCCGTCATATTGCCCAGAAATCCCTTGCCATACGGCAGTATGCCTGCGGAATTTCTATGCAATCTGCCGAAAAATCTGACTACGCATCTTACGCACAAGCTTTATGCAGTGTTTCCTTAACCAGACAATGACAGGAATATTACCCATATCCCCACAAACGGAAAAGTCCCCACTCTTTCGAGTGAGGACTTTTCCTGTATTATAGGGGTAAAAATGAAAAAATGAGACTGTCAAAAATAAGATTTGCCAGAAGCAGAATTACTTCTTCTTTCTGGTGATCGTGTATGCACCAACGCCCAAAGCTGCGGTTGCTACTGCACCCAGTGCGACTGCGGCAATGCCAAAGTCACCAGTCTGAGAAGTCTTTGCATTGTTGGTACCGCTCTTGGAGTTGTTGGAACTGGAAGAACCACCGGAACTGCTGTTGGAAGAACCACCATTGCTGCCGTTGGAAGAACCGCCGTTGCTACCTGCTGCGGTAGTTGTTGCCGGAGTACCGTCAGCGTTTGTTGCTGCTGTGGTAGTACCGTCTGTGCCGTTACCGCCGTCCGGAGAAACATGCTCACCGGTACCAATGTCATTTACCTGCGGCTTTGTCCATACATTCATAATATTTACACGAATGCTGGTACCGTCATCTGCGGTACGCAGTGCACCCTCAGACGGACCTGCATATGCCAACGGTGTAGAACCGCCGCCAACATGCTGAACTTCAATAGAATCGATTTCCACCTTTGCGGTGCAGCCCTCCGGCAGACCGCCGGTCGGGGTAGATGCTCCCTCCGGAGCAAAAGAATATGCATTAATATTGGTAGAAAGAATCATAGCTTCAATGGTTTCCGAACCGTTCACCATGGTAACATCTACAGAATAGCTGCCGTCGCCGGTAATTGTTGCTTCCGTTGCTTCGGTAATAGAATTCTTCTGTGCAACTACAGCCGGATCATCTGTGGAAGAAACCCACTTGGAATCCCCGCCTGCCTGAATTGCCAGAAAAGCATTATACGGTGCTTCATCCCGTGCCTTCAGATCAGCAGATGCTGTCAGAGATGCAAAAGACAATACCGCAACCGCAGATGCCGCAACAGCTGCCATGATCTTCTTCATAAACTTCATTGTAAGCTCCTCCTTATTCACGCACTGCCACGCAATGCGTTTCACATTCTTTCAGTATTATAGCACATTTCAAAAAAGCTGTCTATGCACATTTTGACTAAATTTCAAGAGGAAATCCGTTAACTTCGACAAAAACCGCACAAAATTGCACTGCGGCAGTATTATTTCACGCTGCTTTTCCCAGCTTTTCCTAAAACGTCCAAGACTTCGCGGAACAATTCCAATGGCGGTTCTCCCGCCAGTTCCACGCCGAGATAGGGCTTCCCCACGCTGCCGAACTGCACCCGTCCCCGATACTTCCGGGACAGTGCCCCGATCATTTCCGCCGTGGGGTGCTCCATGTAGAACAGCATGCTGCCGCCACGCTGGTTGATCTCCGTGATCCCCAGCTGTGCCGCCGTGTTCCGCAGACGGGACACAGTGATCAGCCCCTGCACCGATTTCGGCGGTTCGCCATACCGGTCGATCAGTTCGTCCAGCAGGTCCATTTCGTCCTCCTGATTCCGCACGCCGGCAATCTTCCGGTACATATCCAGCCGCTGGCTCAGGCTCTCCATGTAGCTTTCCGGAATATGGGCATCGATCTGAATATCCACGGTGCACTCTGCCGTTTCCTGTATCGGCTCGCCCTTGGCTTCCGCCACAGCTTCGCCCAGCAGCCGCAGGTACATGTCATAGCCCACGGATTCCATGTGTCCGTGCTGTCTGCCGCCCAGCAGGCTGCCTGCTCCGCGAATCTCCAGATCCCGCAGGGCAATGTGAAAGCCGCTGCCGAACTGGGTAAATTCCCGCATTGCCGCCAGCCGCCGCGTGGATTCCTCCCGCAGCACCTTGTCCCGCTGAAATGTGAAATAGGCATAGGCACGGCGGTTGGAACGTCCGACACGTCCCCGCAGCTGATACAGCTGGGACAGTCCGAAGCAGTCGGCATTTTCAATAATGAGGGTGTTCACGTTCGGCACGTCCACGCCGGTTTCGATAATGGTCGTGCAGACCAGAATATCCGCCTCATGTTCCACCAGCTTCCGCCAGATCTCCGACATTTCCGCCTCGCCCATTCGCCCGTGTGCCACCAGAATCCGTGCGTCCGGCAGATACCGCTGCAGCTTCGCCGCGGTGAATTCAATGGTGTCAATGCGGTTGTGGATATAGTACACCTGTCCGCCCCGTTTCAGTTCCCGCTGAATCGCCTGCACCAGTACCGGCTCGCTGTACTCCATGACATAAGTCTGCACCGGATAGCGATCCTGCGGCGGCTGGGAGATGACGGACATATCCCGTATGCCGCTCATTGCCATATTCAATGTGCGGGGAATGGGCGTTGCCGACAAAGTCAGCATATCCACGCCGGCAAACATGTGCTTGAACTTTTCCTTGTGTGCCACGCCGAACCGCTGTTCCTCGTCCACGATCGCCAGCCCCAGCGAACGGAATTCCACGTCTTTCTGCACAATACGGTGGGTGCCGATAATGACATCCGCCTTGCCGCTTCTGATCTCTTTCAGAATCTCTTTCTGCCGCTTCTGGGGAACGAAGCGGGACAGCATCACCACGTTCACCGGAAAATGTTCAAACCGGCGGACTGCCGTCTGATAATGCTGCATGGCGAGCACAGTGGTCGGCACCAGAATGGCACACTGTTTCCCGCTCATGACGCATTTCATTGCCGCACGGAGAGCCACCTCTGTTTTTCCGAAGCCCACGTCGCCGCAGAGCAGCCGTTCCATAGGGCGTTCCTGCTCCATGTCGTGCTTGATCTCGTCGATGCATGCCAGCTGATCTTCCGTTTCCACATAAGGGAACCGAGCCTCAAAGTCATGCTGTTCCGGACTGTCCGGCTCAAAGGCAAAGCCCTTGGTCTTTTCCCGCTTGGCATACAGTGCCAGCAGTTCGTCCGCCATATCTTTCACCGCACGGCGGACGTTGCTGCGTGTCTTTTGCCACTCCGGCGAGGACAGCCGGCTGAGTTTTACGTTGGAATCTTCCCGCGGACCGATGTATTTCGTCACCATGTCCAGCTGTGTGACCGGCACATACAAGTTTTCCTTGCCGGCATACTGAATGGTGATGTAGTCCTTGGTCACGCCCTCCAGTTCCAGCTTGCGGATTCCCAGAAACCGGCCGATACCGTGCAGGGCATGCACCACCAGATCACCGGGGACAATGTCCGCCAGTGTCCGGATTTCCTCACCGCGGCGGTGCTGTTTCCGCCGCCGTGTGCCGGCGTGGAGTGCTCTGCCCTGTGTGATGAGAGCCGTTTTGGTTTCCGGATAGGCGAAGCCGCCGGACAGGCTGCCGGTGCGGAGATAGACCACGCCCGCACGCCACACGCTGTCCGGTTCCGCCAGCTCGCAGCGGATCCCGCTTTCCTGCAAGTCCTGCTGCAAGATCGGCAGCGTTTTTTCACTGCCGGCACAGAGCATGGTGCAGTAGCCCTGACTGCTGTACTCCTGTAAGTCCTCAGTCAGCTGCCGCAGTTCCCCGCCCCACGGGGCGTTCTGGACTGCCTGCACACTGAGCAGCTTCTGAAATTCCACATGTTCGCCGCCCTGTAAGAAATTGCTGCAATACACCTGAAAGCGTTTGTCCAGCTTCGCCGCCGTTTCCGCAGGGTCCTGATAATAGCCCTCCAGACCGCGGCAAAGGCTGCCCTCCTCCAGCAGCAGCTTGCAGTCCTCCTGATACTGTGCCATCAGCCCACGCTGGCTCTCCACAATGGCACCGTATTCGCTCCAGCAGACGATCTCCATGCCGTAATCATACAGCATCGGCGGCTGCTCCCACAGCAGCGGGGCGTACTTATCCAGATGCACCGGAATCATGCCGGCTTCCAGATGATCGGCATCGGCATAAAGCTTTTCCCGCACCAGATCGGCACGGCGAATGCGGAGCGACTTTCCCAGCATACGAATTTTCTTCGCCAGTTCCGCAGGGTCGCAGAGGGTTTCCCGTGCCGGCGGCACCAGCACCTCGTCCAGCGGGTCTGTCCGCCGCTGGGTTTCCGGATCGAAATAGTGCATGGTGTCAATGGTATCGTCCCAGAATTCCAGCCGCACCGGAGCCGAAAGCTGCACCGGAAAGATGTCCACAATATCGCCGCGGACGGAGAACTGTCCCTGACCGGAAACGCTGTCCCCGCGGACATAGCCGCAGTCCGTCAGCTTTCTGGTCAGTTCCGACAGGTCTGCCGTGCCGTCCCGCTGCAACAATATGGTATGTTCCCGCAGCTGTTCCGGCGAAAGAGTGGGCTGGAGCAGAGCCTCGATGCTGGCGGCAACCACCTTGCACTGCCCGTTCTGCAACGCAGCCAGTGCTCCGATCCTGGCGTGTTCATAGGCAGTGGTGATGCCCTCTACCGGTGTCAGGATCACTTCTTTCGCCGGAAATACCCATGCCGCAGTTTCTTCCAGCATGGTGTTGACATCATCACAGAGCCGGCGTGCCTCTGCTTCGTCGGCAGTGATGACCAGAACCGGTGCCGAGGTCTGGCTCAATGCCGCCAGCAGGTGTGCCTTGTGAATCTGGGAAACGCCGGTAAAGGACACCGGTGTCACACCCTCCTGCCTTGCCCGCATCAGTTCCTGATATGCCGACAGCTGTTCCATTGTTGCGGTAAAAAACTGCATGGCTGATTCCCCTGCCTTTCGTTTCTAAGAAAACACGGATTAAGGAAACACTGAATAAAGCTTGTGCGTAAGATGCGTCGTCAGATTTTTCGGCAGATTGCATAGAAATTCCGCAGGCAGACTTGGTGTCTGGCAAGGGATTTCTGGGCAATATGACGGAAAATCTGCACGCAGATTGCGTGCAAAGCCGTCAGGCGGGCTTTATTCAGTTTTTCCTTAGTGACTGTACAGATTCATTGCGGTGTTCATGTCGCCGCCCACAATCTTCACGGCAGCATCTGCGGCGTGTTCCAGTGCCGGCTGCAGGGCAGTCATATCCTCCTCGCTGAACTTGGACAGCACCCAGTCCGCCAGATCATACTGGGGATTTGGCTTCGCCCCCACGCCTACGCGGATACGGGGGAATTCCTCCGTGCCCAGCTGTGCGATAATGCTCTTGATGCCGTTGTGTCCGCCGGCACTGCCCTTTCGCCGCAGCCGCAGCTTTCCCGGCGGCAGAGAGATGTCATCATAAATGACCAGCACCTGCTCCGGCGGGATCTTGTAGAAGTTCGCCGCCGCCGCAATGGCATCGCCGCTGAGGTTCATGTATGTCGTCGGCTGCATCAGCAGGCAGCGTACTTCCCCCAGCATTGCCTCGCAGCAATTGGACTGAAACTTCATCTGGTTCAGTTTTACGCCGCCGCACTGTTTCGCCAGTTCCTCCACCGCCAGAAAGCCGGCATTGTGGCGGGTGTGTTCGTATTCCAGCCCGGGGTTTCCCAGACCGGCAACGATCCAGCTCAGCTTGCCGTGCACTCTGCCGGCGGAACCTGACTCGATCTGCTGAAATAAATCAAAAATGCCCATTTTTCCTATAACCTGCTTCATGCGGCACCAGAGTCTTCCGATGCCGCATGAATCCTTTCGCTAATACTGCTTTCCGTTTTTTGTCAGCGGGCACAGCATGCTGTGCCCTGTCCTCTAGGCAATACCACATAAAAATTTGCAAGCAGATGGCGTGCAAAGTCGCCAGACGCTCTTTGTGCGGTATTGCCTCTATTATAACGGATCAAAGCGTTCTTTTTCAAGGGGGATTTTATGAAAATTACTTCTTGCCGCCGTCCTCGGGGAACAGCTTGCTTTTCAGCTTCTTCAGGCTGTAGCCCTCCTTGACCTTGAGGTCTGCACGTTCCACAGCCAGTGCGTAATCCGGCACGTCCTTTGTGACCGTAGAACCTGCGGCAGTATAAGCACCCTTACCCAGTTCTACCGGTGCGATCAGGTTGGTGTTGCAGCCGATAAAGCAGTTATCACCGATCACACAACGCTGCTTCTTCAGACCGTCATAGTTGACGGTGACAGTGCCGCAGCCGAAGTTGACTTTCTTGCCCACGTCGCTGTCGCCTACGTATGTCAGGTGAGCAATGGCAGTCTGCTCGCCCACGGTGGAGTTCTTGACTTCCACGAAATCGCCGATCTTGACACCGTTTTTCAGGTGTGAATTCGGACGGATATGGACAAACGGGCCTGCCTTTACAGCATCTTCGATCTCGGACTCGAACGCCTGTACATAGTTCAGTGTCACGTGGTCACCGATGCTGCAGTTTTCGATAAGGCAGTTCGGGCCGATGGTACACTTGGCACCGATCTTGGTCTTGCCTCTTAAAATGGTACCCGGCAGAATGGTGGTTTCCGCACCGATCTCCACATCGTTGCCGATGATGATGCCGTCGGTGTTGACAAAGTTGACACCGTTTTCCATGTGCTTCTCCAAAACCCGTTCCTGTGCCACCTTGTTCAGATGCAGCAGGTCTTTTCTGGTGTTGGCACCCAGGATCACGTCCGGATTCTCGCTGCGGTATGCACTGGCTTTCCAGCCCCGTTCCAGTGCCAGTCCCACAGTATCGGTGAGGTAATACTCGCCCTGTGCGTTGGACTGGGACAGATTCCCCAGCAGTTCCAGCAGAGCCTTGGTCTTGAACCAGTACGCACCGGAGTTCACCTCGTGGATCTCCCGCTGTGCATCTGTGGCATCTTTTTCCTCTACGATCGCCGCAATGCCGGTTTCGCTGCGGAGAATTCTGCCGTAGCCGGTGGGCTGTTCCAAAGTGGCAGTGATGACTGTCACGGCATTTTCCTGTGCCTCGTGCAGCTTCAGGGCATTGGCAATGGTTTCGCTGTCCATAAACGGGGCATCACCGCAGAGCACCAGTGTGTTGCCGTCGGTGAATTCCTGCATGAATTTTTCTGCCTGCATCACTGCATGACCGGTGCCCAGCTGTTCCGCCTGCAAAGCCGTCCGATAGCGGTTGCCCAGATACAGTTCCACGTACTGTGCCTTATAGCCGGTCACCACGCAGATGCGGCTCAAGCCTGCACCCTCGCATGCACGGATCACCCAGCCCAGCATCGGCACGTCCAGTACCTGCAGCATCGGCTTCGGGATCGCAGCCTTCATACGTTTGCCGTGTCCACCGGCAAGAATAACAACCTGATTCATGTTTTATGTCCTCCTGTAATACCCCACTCCGGAAATTTCCGGAGCAAAGTGATTTTGCATCATTGCATGGATTGGGTGCTCCTCCGGACAGCCGTCCGAAAAAGCCCCTTTTTACATTATGACAAAATCTTGAAAGGATTGCAAGTCTTTTTTCAAAAAAAATTCGTGTATTGTGATTTTTGTATAACTTGCCACAAAAATGGGCGTAATTTTTTCTTGAAAAGTGTATAGTATTTTCATGAGAAGTATGCTATAATAATAATGAGCCGGTTGAGAAAGGGAAATTTGCCAGATTTCCCCGAATGCAATCACGCAGCCGGACATTCAATCGAAATCAAAAATTGGAGGTATTTACCAATGGCAAACAAATGGGTTTATATGTTTAGCGAAGGCGACATGACCATGCGGAATCTCCTCGGCGGTAAGGGTGCAAACCTGGCTGAGATGACCAGCATCGGTCTGCCGGTACCGCAGGGCTTCACCATCACAACTGAGGCCTGCACACAGTACTATGAGGACGGCCGCAAGATCAACGACGAGATCATGGCTCAGGTCATGGACGGCGTTAAGAAGATGGAAGAGATCAACGGCAAGAAGTTCGGCGATCTGAACAATCCGCTGCTGGTTTCCGTTCGTTCCGGTGCACGTGCTTCTATGCCGGGTATGATGGACACCATCCTGAACCTCGGTCTGAACGACGACGTTGTTGCTGCAATGATCAAGGGCAATCCGGATCCGGCTTTCGAGCGTTTCGTATATGACTCCTACAGACGTTTCATTCAGATGTTCTCTGACGTTGTTATGGAAGTCGGCAAGAAGTACTTCGAACAGCTCATCGACAAGATGAAGGAAGAAAAGGGCGTAAAGTTCGACGTAGAGCTGACCGCTGCTGATCTGAAGACTCTGGCTGAACAGTTCAAGGCTGAGTACAAGAACCAGCTGGGCACAGACTTCCCGTCTGATCCGGTAGAACAGCTGAAGCTGGCTATCGAAGCTGTATTCCGCAGCTGGGACAACCCGCGTGCAAACGTATATCGCCGTGACAACGATATTCCGTACAGCTGGGGTACCGCAGTTAACGTAATGCCGATGGTATTCGGTAACCTGAACAACGAGTCTGGTACTGGTGTAGCATTCACCCGTGACCCGGCTACCGGTGAAAAGAAGCTGATGGGCGAATTCCTGATCAACGCACAGGGCGAAGACGTTGTTGCCGGCGTTCGTACTCCGATGCCGATCGCTCAGATGGCACAGGAATTCCCGGAAGCTTACGATGAATTCATCAAGGTTTGTGATACCCTGGAAAACCACTATCACGACATGCAGGATATGGAATTCACTGTCGAGAACAAGAAGCTGTACATGCTGCAGTGCCGTAACGGTAAGAGAACCGCACAGGCTGCTCTGCAGATCGCTTGCGACCTCGTAGATGAAGGACATAAGACAGAAGAAGAAGCAGTTCTGATGATCGATCCGAGAAACCTGGACACCCTGCTGCACCCGCAGTTCGATGCCAAGGCTCTGAAGGCTGCTACTCCGATGGGCAAGGGTCTGGGTGCTTCCCCGGGTGCTGCCTGCGGTAAGGTCGTATTCACTGCTGACGATGCAGAAACCTGGAACGCAAAGGGCGAAAAGGTTATTCTGGTTCGTCTGGAAACCTCTCCGGAAGACATCACCGGCATGAAGGCATCTCAGGGTATCCTGACTGTCCGCGGTGGTATGACTTCTCACGCTGCCGTTGTTGCTCGTGGTATGGGTACCTGCTGTGTATCCGGCTGCGGCGACATCAAGATGAACGAAGAAGACAAGCAGTTCGAACTGGCTGGAAAGACCTTCCACGAGGGCGACTACATTTCTATCGACGGTTCTACCGGTAACATCTATGACGGCATTATCCCGACTGTTGACGCTTCCATCGCCGGCACATTCGGCCGCGTTATGGGCTGGGCAGACAAGTACAGAACTCTGAAGGTTCGTACCAACGCTGATACTCCGGCTGACGCAAAGAAGGCTCGCGAACTGGGTGCAGAAGGTATCGGTCTGTGCCGTACCGAGCACATGTTCTTCGAAGCTGACAGAATCGCAGCATTCCGTGAAATGATCTGCTCTGACACTGTTGAAGAAAGAAAGGCTGCTCTGGCAAAGATCGAACCGATGCAGCAGGGCGACTTCGAGGCTCTGTACGAAGCTCTGGAAGGCAATCCGGTTACCATCCGTTTCCTGGATCCGCCGCTCCACGAATTCGTTCCGACCGAAGAAGAAGACATCAAGAAGCTGGCTGATGCTCAGGGCAAGACTGTAGATCAGATCAAGGCTATCATTGCTTCTCTGCACGAATTCAACCCGATGATGGGTCACCGTGGCTGCCGTCTGGCTGTTACTTATCCGGAAATCGCTGAAATGCAGACCAAGGCAATCATCAAGGCTGCTATCAACGTAAAGAAGAATCATCCGGATTGGACCGTTAAGCCGGAGATCATGATCCCGCTGGTCGGCGATGTGAAGGAACTGAAGTTCGTAAAGAAGGTCGTTGTAGAAACTGCTGACGCTGAAATCGCTGCTGCTGGTTCTGACCTGTCTTATGAAGTTGGTACCATGATCGAGATCCCGAGAGCTGCTCTGACTGCTGACGACATCGCAAAGGAAGCTGACTTCTTCTGCTTCGGTACAAACGACCTGACTCAGATGACTTACGGCTTCTCTCGTGACGACGCTGGTAAGTTCCTCGGTGCATACTATGATGCAAAGATCTTCGAGAGCGATCCGTTCGCTAAGCTGGACCAGACTGGTGTTGGTAAGCTGATGAAGATGGCTATCGATCTGGGTAAGCCGGTCAACAGCAAGCTGCACTGCGGTATCTGCGGTGAGCACGGCGGCGACCCGACATCTGTTGAGTTCTGCCACGAAATCGGTCTGGACTATGTTTCCTGCTCTCCGTTCCGTGTGCCGATCGCAAGACTGGCTGCTGCACAGGCTGCAATCAAGAACAAGTAAGTTTGATTCGTTCGTTTATCCACGCAGTCGCCTGACTGCCTGACTCCGGACATGTGCAGGACCTGACGGACAAGTTATGGACAAGTCACTGTCGAAAATGATTCCCGAACAATTTTGATATATCGAAAAGAATCCCTGTACATCGGACGTGATGTACAGGGATTTTTGGCAATACCGCACAAAGATTGTGCGACAGATGCGTCGTCAAATTTTTCGTCAGATGAAACAAAAAGCGGAGTGAATACTTGATGTATTCACGAGCATTTTTGTGAAATATGAGAGTCTGTTTCGTATCTGACGTATGCAGATTGCGTCGTCAGATTTTTTGAGAGATGAAGGGAAAAACGGAGAAAATCCTTTGTGGATTTTCGAGTATTTTCCCGAAATATCTCGGAAAATATGCACGCAAGATGCATGCGAGAAGATACGAAACAGGCTCTGAAGGGAAATTTGCAAGCAGATGGCGTGCAAAGTCGCCAGACGCTCTTTGTGCGGTATTGCCTTTTGTATCTGAGAGCCGCACAGTGCCTACAGACAAAAAAACGCCCGACTCCAACCGGAATCGGGCTAAACAAAATCAAGAACAAAAGAAAGGAGACAACAAAACGAGTGATAAAATCAATGGAGAACTGATAAAAACAAAATAGGAGGGTTTTCACCAATCATAAGACCTCCATCTTTGCGGTTTTATCACCGTATCTATTATACACAATTCGCGGTCACCCGTCAAGGGAAAATACACAAAAAGTGCCTGTTCTCTGTGGATTTTGTAGAATTGCACAAAAAGTATGGTACGCCATTTGTGGTTGTTATCAAAATACATGCCGTCAGAAAACAGGTGTTTTCCACAGAATATTCCACACGGTTTGCGGGCATACTATAAGAGCAAAACTGTGAGAAGCGGATATGTATTCTCACAGAAATTGCAGAAAAGAGGTGTAGCTGCATGTGGGATAAACTTGCACTGATCCTGCTGATTATCGGCGGTGTCAACTGGGGACTGGTCGGCGTGTTTGAATTTGATCTGGTGGCATGGATCTTCGGCGGTTCGGCATCGTTCATCAGCCGTGCCGTTTATATTCTGGTGGCGATCGCAGCCCTTTGGTGTATGACATTCCTGTTCCGACGGGAAGCACTGACCGAGCCCGCGACGGTTTCCCAGCAGAGATAGGGAAACACTGCATCAAGCTTGTGCGTAAGATGCGTCATCAGATTTTTCGGCAGATTGCATAGAAATTCCGCAGGCATACTTCATGTATGGCAAGGGATTTCTGGACAATATGGCGGAAAATCTGCACGCAGATTGCGTGCAAAGCCGTCAGGCGGGCTTTATGCAGGGTTTCCATGTGCTTTCCACATTCCACTGTGGAAAACAGAAAAGTCTGTCCGGACAAGGGCAGACTTTTTTGTGCGGTATTGTCCATGCACATATTTCCCCAGACAATCGCATAGATTGTGGAAACGCGGAACGTGTTCAGGAAACACTGGATAAAGCTTGTGCGTAAGATGCGTAGTCAGATTTTTCGGCAGATTGCACAGAAATTCCGCAGGCAGACTTGGTGTCTGGCAAGGGATTTCTGGGCAATATGACGGAAAATCTGCAAGCAGATTGCGTGCAAAGCCGTCAGGCGGGCTTTATTCAGTGTTTCCTTCACATCAACGCTTTGACAGGAGGATAACTGCTATGGAAAAAACACCGGAAGAATATCAGGCAGAGCTGCTGCGGCTCTATCACACGGCACAGGCATCTGCACCTGCACCGGCACCCGTTCCGGAACCGGAAGAAGCTCCGCCGCAGGAGCCACAGCCGGAACCCACGCCCCCAGAACCGGAGCCTGCTCCCCCGATGCCGGAACCGCTTCCTACCGAAACCGTTCCTCCGCCGCAGCTGGAAGTGGAGAAAACTCCACAGGAACAGCCGGCGATCGGCTGGATTCAGGTCATCACCCGCAGTGCCGGCAATGCCCGTGCCCTTGCCGGTGTGTCCGTGCTGGTGACCAACGGCACGGAGGAACAGGTACATCTGGAACACACTGCCGTCACCAACGAAAGCGGCGAAACCGGAAAAATTCCGCTGCCGGTGCCGGCGGCTTCTCTCTCACTGAACTGCGACGAAACCCGAAAGCCATATAGCACCTATGATGTCAGCGTCTATGCGGACGGTTTTTACCGGCAGGTCAGCGAAGATGTACCAGTATTCGCCGGCACGACCTCCCGACAGATCTTCCACATGATTCCCCTGCCCAGCTACTTGCAGGAGCCGCCGAAAACCATTGTCTACCAAAACACCGAACCCAATCTGTAAGGAGGGCTGCCAGATATGCCAGTCGGAGAACCCTTTATCCCCAGAGATATTACCGTGCATCTGGGGCGGCCAGAGGAAACGGCGAACAACGTCACCGTTTCCTTTCCGGATTACATCAAAAACGTGGTATCCAGCGAAATTTACCCCACGTGGCCGGAAAATGCCATTCGTGCCAACATCTACGTCATTGTCAGCTTTGCCCTCAACCGTGTCTATACCGAGTGGTATCGCTCCCGCGGGTATCCCTTTGACATCACCAACTCCACTCAGTTTGACCAGAAGTACATCTATGGCAGAGAAATTTTCGAAAACGTGGGGCAGCTGGTTGACGAACTGTTCAACTCTTACGTCCGGCGACAGGGCAATGTGGAGCCGCTGTTCACAGCGTTCTGCAACGGCACAACGGTAACCTGTGACGGGCTTTCCCAGTGGGGCACCGTGCCGCTGGCACAACAGGGCATGACTCCTTATGAGATCCTTACCACATTTTACGGCAGCGACATCGACATTGTCACCAACGTTCCCGTAATGACCAACACGCCCTCCTATCCGGGATTTGATTTGCGGCTGGGACTTTCCGATGATCCGGTCCGCACCATTCAGGTACAGCTGAACCGCATTTCCAGAAACTACCCTGCTATTCCCAAAATCGGCGAAGCTGCCGGCGATTTTGACTATATCACACAAGATGCCGTCATTGCCTTTCAGGAAATCTTCGGGCTGCCGGCAACCGGCATTGTCAACGAAGCCACATGGTACCGGATCTCCTATATTTTTACCAGCGTGAAAAACCTGGCAGAACTGAACTCCGAGGGGCTGACCCAGCAGGACATCGAGCATACGCACACCGAGGATCTGCACTTCGGCATGCAGGGAAAAAACATCCGTGCCCTCCAGTATCATCTTGCAGTAGTGGGAGCCTACTATGCTGCCATACAGCCGGTGGAAATTACCGGCTACTTCGGAGAACAGACAGAAACTTCCGTCAAATCCCTCCAGCAGGCGTTCGGGCTTCCGGTGACGGGCGTGGTGGATTTTTCCACATGGAACGCCCTCTATGATGCCTACACCGGCATTGTGGAATCGATACCGTTGGACACCTCGGTCAATGACGTGGTGCTCTACCCCGGCGTGGTTCTGCGGGAGGGCACTACCAGCGAGTACGTCCGTCTGATGCAGCAGTATCTCACCTATATCCACGGCACCTATCCGGAAATTCCCACCGTCAACGCCACCGGCTATTTCGGCCCCATGACCAAGGCTTCTGTCATGGCGTTTCAGGAACTGTTCGGCTACCCGAAAACCGGCGTAGTGGGTACCGCGGTATGGAACGCGATCACCAGCCTGTACTCCGATTTGAAATACGGCTACGACAAACAACCCTATCAGGCTCCGGGATATACGATCACCTGAGGAAACACTGCATAAAGCCCGCCTGACGGCTTTGCACGCAATCTGCTTGCAGATTTTCCGTCATATTGCCCAGAAATCCCTTGCCATACATGAAGTATGCCTGCGGAATTTCTATGCAATCTGCCGAAAAATCTGACTACGCATCTTACGCACAAACTTTATTCAGTGTTTCCTTAAGGAGGGTGACACATGGCGTACACAGAGTTACAGAAGCAACAACACATTCGGGAATTACAGGGGTATCTCCACGGTATTTCCCACATACAGCAGCTGCCACATGTAATACCGGACGGCATCTATGGAGAGAAAACCATTGAGGCAATACAGCAGTTCCAGCAGCAGAACCACATGCCGGCAACCGGTGAAACTGACACTGCCACATGGAACGCTGTTGCACAGGCATATTTGCAGGAGGTTCGTCCACCGGTACTGCATCTGGCACTGTTTCCCACCGGCATCACCGCCTACACGCTGGGCGATACGGGCGGTGCTGTTTTCGTGATACAGGGCATTTTGCAGGCAATTCAGAACAATTTTCCGAAGATCCCGCCGATCAGCAACAGCGGTGTATTTGACACTGCCACCCAGAATGCCGTGAAGCAGTTCCAAAGCTACACGCCGCTGCCGGCAGATGGTGTGGTAGATGCTGCCACATGGAATCATCTGCTGGCGGCACTGGACGCGGAGATCCGGAATTCTGCCGGCGTGGTATAAGACAGCAAAAAGGAGTTACCTTGCTCTCAAGCTAGGTAACTCCTTTTGTTTTAGGGCAATACCGCACAAAGATTGTGCGACAGATGCGTCGTCAAATTTTTCGTCAGATGAAACAAAAAGCGGAGTGAATACTTGATGTATTCACGAGCATTTTTGTGAAATATGACGGGAAATTTGCAAGCAGATGGCGTGCAAAGTCGCCAGACGCTCTTTGTGCGGTATTGCCTTAGAAGACGGGTTCTTACTTTACGTTCAGAAAACGATATTCTTTGGAATAGGGCTTCACATGTGCAGGGTGCTCTGCGGCATATGCCAGCAGCAACTTGCCCAGGCCTTCTTCCGCCAGAAATGTTTCCAGCTGCTCATCGGTATAGCGTTCCATGCCGGGACAATATCCCGCCACAGCGACACGCACATTGCCGGTCAAATCCCGCATCATGCGGAACGGCCAGACCTTGCAGTCAAAGGGCTTTTCCGACCCCATGGTGCAGCCGGTTTCGCAGAGCATGGGACAGAAGAACAATTCCTCGCTCCGCAGCGGCGGTGCCGCAAATGTCTGCTCCTCTCCCGCCGGAACCAGCTTCGGCGAAACACCCATACGGTGCATGGCTTCCACCGTTTCCTGCGGCAGTACCGGAAATTCCCACGTGTCTGTACAGTCAAACCCGCAGCAGAGCCGGCAGGCTGCACAGGTTTCGGGAGAAAGAATCTTTCGCAGCATGCTTAGTCGATCGGTACGATCCAGCCGAATTTGTCCGGAATCTTGCCCCACTGAATTCCAGTCAGGGTATCATAGATCATCTGGGAAACCGGTCCGATCTTGTTGTTGTTGATCGTCATGACCTTGTCGCCCCACTTCAGGTGACCTACCGGAGAGATGACCGCAGCAGTACCGGTACCGAATACTTCGGACAGCTTGCCTGCGTCATAGGCATCGGCAATTTCCTGAATGGTGATGCGGCGTTCCGAAACCGGAATGCCCTTGGAGCGGCACAGTTCCAGAGCAGACTTTCTGGTGATACCAGACAGAATGGAGCCGGTTTCCAAAGACGGTGTTACCACTTCTCCGTCAATGACGAAAGCGATGTTCATGGCACCAACTTCTTCGATGTACTTCTGCTCTACGCCGTCCAGCCACAGAACCTGCGAATAGCCCTGCTCATAGGCATCAGCCTGACTGTGCAGAGAAGCCGCATAGTTACCGCCGGTCTTGGCATAACCCATACCGCCGCGGACAGTACGAACGTACTTGTTTTCTACATAGATATTGACCGGATCCAGACCGGAAGCATAGTACGGACCGGACGGAGAAAGAATGATCATGAACAGGTAGTGTTCACCCGGATGTACGCCGAGGAACGGATCTACTGCAAAAATAAACGGACGAATGTACAGGGAAGCACCTTCTGTGTGCGGAACCCAGTCCTTTTCCACAGAGATGAGCTCCTTCAGACACTGCAGTCCCAGTTCCTCCGGCAGTTCCGGAATGACCAGACGCTCGTTGGAACGGTTCAGACGCTTGAAGTTTTCGTCCGGACGGAACAGCTGTACACCGCCGTCGGCACGGCGATATGCCTTCAGACCTTCGAACACGGTCTGACCATAGTGCAGGCACATTGCAGACGGGCTAAGGGTAATATCACCATAGGGCATGATCACCGGATCGTGCCAGCCCTGTCCTTCATCATAGGGCATTACCAGCATGTGGTCAGTGAAGATATGACCGAATCCAAGCTTGCTCTCGTCCTTGGGTTTTTCTTTCGGACAAGTCGTCAGTTGTTTTTTGATTTCCATGTCAAAAACCTCTTTTTTGATAGTTTTGCCGCAAATCGCTGTGCGGTTGGACGGCTCTGCTACTATTATAGCACACTTTTCTGTATTTTGGAATAGTTTTTTGAAATTTTTTTTGGATTTTCGGATTCTTTTTTATGGTGCGGGGCAAAAGTCATTCTGCAAGTGGCGTTTTTTCCCTGCTCTTGTCCTTGAAATACGGTTCCAGTTCCACTTCCGAGTCAATATAAACGGAACGAATGTCATTGCTGTTATAAACCCGAATCATTTTTCCGTCCAGCCAATACCGCTGCATCAGCGAACCGTCCACATCTTCCAGCAGTTCGTCCTTGACCAGATGCGGGAGATGCGTTTCCAGTGCCCTGCACTGTTTCTGAAAGATCACTTCGTCTGCAATCGTGCAGATACTGTAATGGTACATTGCATCTGACCTCCATACTATAGGCAATACCGCACAAAAAATCTCCGCACCTCAGGGGCACGGAGATCTCTTACATATCTGTTATTAACCTTCCCAAGGTCCTGCATATTCCGACTGCACGCCCAGATATTCTTCCAGCGTCAAACCCTGCGACATGATCTCCTTTGCGGTATCCACGCCCACATAGCGGATATGCCACGGTTCGTACTGATAGCCGGTGATGTTTTCCTTACCGTCCGGAAAACGGATAATGAAGCCGTAGTCTGCACAATGCTCTGCCAGCCATACCGCTTCTGCGGTTTCACCAAAGGCATCATCAATGGTGTTGCAGTCAATGGTCAGTCCGGTCTGGTGCTCGGAATATCCCGGACGGGCGGAAAAGGTATCTGCCATTTCCCAGCCGTACAGATCGTTATAGTTGTTGTAGATCTTCACCTGATATGCATAATCGCGGAAGTCCGAACCGATATACAGGTTCAGATCCTCCTTGGCAGCGTCGGCTTTCATCTGTTCAAAGGCAGCCTTTGTGGTGGAATCCAGTCCCGGATCATAGCTTTCCGGCAAACCGTAGCTCTTGTTTACGATTAGGATCCCGTCTACGTAAGTGCAGCCGTCTTTCTGTTCCAGATGCCGGACTGTCACCGGAACGGTCTGGGCAATGGCATCATTTCCTTTTACAGAAACGGTGATGTCACACTTGCCCGCCCTGACACCGGTCACAGTGCCTGCATTGTCTACGGTTGCAACCGTTTCATCGCTGCTGCTCCAAAGGAGATCGCCGGCACTTGCCGCACCGGTGGTGGACATGTTCACCGCAATGCCGGCGGTACCACCCTCCAGCACTGCCAGATAAGTCTTGTCCACAGACAGATCCAGAATGTTCTCATTGGTGGTGGCAGTTTCCGATGCGGCAGTGCTCTGTGCAGAAGTGCCCTCCGCAGAAGCCACAACGCCATTGCCCTCCGGAATAATGCTGGTGCCCCGTTCATCGGAGAAGAACAGCAGCCGGACTGCAAATCCCAGAATGATAAACATCACGTATAATAACACTAAAATGACACCGATTCTGGAAAACTTGTCCCAGACGTTGTCTTTGGTTCGCCTTGCCATAACGACTTCCCTTTCTCTTTCTCATTTCTTTTCTCCGGTTTTCCTGCTTTTTCTCCAAATTGTAATAATTGCAACAAAAGCCGGTTCAAATCTTACAAAGCGGTTACATCTCTTGTATTATACCACACTTTCCCGCTCCTGTCATTTGACAAATTCCACAAATATCGTATCTCTAAATTGTGCGTTTTCAGCAATTTGTGCATTTTGTCAGAAAATTGCTCTTGTAAACTGCCAATCTGCACAAATTTTACGGCACATGTGATTTCATTCTTGAAAACCTGCACAAAGCATGCTATAATAAATAAGAACGTGGACAGAAGGCATACCAGACTGTCTGCAACAAAGGAACCGTGCAAGCCGAACTGCACAAACGGTTCGGGAATTTTTGAAAGGGGAAACTCCATGACCAAACAGAAAAAAATCATTTCCGTGCTCACCGCAGCCGCATTGCTGTGCACGGGAATCGGCACTGCCGGCATCAGCCAGCCGCTGACGGCATCTGCTGCGGACTCGATCGAATCCTCTATGGATTGGGATACACTGAACATTGCCGGCGGCGGCTTTGTTTCCGGTATCGTCACCGGTGACGATCAGATGTATGCCCGTACCGACGTAGGCGGTGCATACCGCTATGACTATGAACAGAAAAAATGGGTTCAGCTGCTGGACTTCTTGAACGAAGCTGACCGCGGCTTCCTGAGCGTTGATGCCATGTGCGTTGACCCCAACGATGACGACACCCTGTATCTGCTGTGCGGCTGTGCATATTTCAGCGATGCACGAACCGTCATTTTCCGTTCCCGCGATGCCGGCGAAACCTTTGAAGAGATCGACGTTACCGATCTGATTCAGGTACACGGCAACGGCTACGGCAGACAGACCGGTGAGGCAATCGCCGTGGATCCGGACAACCCGAATATCATCTACTGCGGCGGCGATGCCACTGCCGGCGATTCTGCCCTCATTATGAGTGAGGACGGCGGCGACACCTGGAGTCCGGTCATGGGCTATGATAAGCTGGGGCTGTTCGAATACAGCATCAAATGGCCGACCTGGACAGAGCATATGGTAAGATCTGTCGCAGATGACGAATACCTGAACGTCAATGGTATTGCTACGATTAAAATTACAGACGGCAAGGTCTACGTCGGCACTTCCGTCAAGGGCAAGGCAAACCTCCACGTGGCAGAAGTCGGCAGCGACGATTTCAAGCCCCTGAGCGAAGATCTGCCCACCGAGCAGATGCCCTCCAGAATCAATCTGGATCCGGACGGCAACCTGCTGATCACCTACATCAACGGTCTGATGTTCGACAGCGGCACTGGTTATGCTTATAAGTATAACCCCAAGACCGACGAACTGAAAGATATTACACCGACTACAACTTCCAACGGTACTGCCACAAAGCTGAATGTCGGTTATGGCGCAGTAGCAAGTGACCCGAAGGATGCCAACAAGCTGGTGGCAACCACTTGCGCACAGTGGTACTCCCAGTCTTGGACTGCTGATGCCTGGGACAGAGATGCCATTGCATGGGGCGACCGTTTCTTCAAGTCGGAAGACGGCGGCGAAACCTGGACAGAAATGACTCCCGGCAACACTGCATACTGGAATGGGCCGCTGATTGCAAACTATTTGCAGGACGGCGGTCACAGCTGGATTCGGGACAAGGCGATCCACTGGTCCGGCTGCATCGCACTGGATCCGAGAAACAGCGACCAGTTCTGGGTGGTTTCCGGTAACGGCGTTTTCACCTGTGAGGATACCTGGGCAGAATGCCCCACCATTCGCTTTGCCGCAGACGGCATTGAAGAAGTGGTATCTCTGGACTTCATCAGCCGTCCGGGCAAGGATCCGGTTTCGGTCATCGGTGACTATGACGGCTTCTATCACAATGCAGACGGCACTGCAACCCAGCTGACTCCCAGCATGAACAAGCTGACCAGCACCACTGCTTCTACTGCCGGTATTGCATACTGCCCGGCAAATCCGGACGTGATGGTACGTCTGTCTGAGGGCAGCGCACTGGGCTACTACACCACAGACGGCACCACATGGCAGGAGCTGCCGAACATTCCGTGCTCCGGTGCGAAGGCAGCCATCAACCAGCTGGAGGACGGCACCTACCGCATTCTGGTCAGCAGCAGCGGTAAGATCGCTTATACCGATGACTTCGGCAAGACCTGGAACACCGCTTCCACCAGCGACAGCCTGTCCAGCACCATCTGGATGTGCGTGGACGAAAAGAACCCGCAGTACGTCTATGCATACGGCTACTACTACAACCAGTACTATTTCTACAGCAAGCCCAAGGCTGACATCACCGATGCCCGCTATATTCTGATGGTCAGCGATGACTACGGCAAGACCTTTAAGAACAACCAGACCGTTTGCCAGTACGACCAGTGCGACGGCGCATACCGCATTGCTTATCTGGACGAGGGCACATTTGCCATTGCAGCCGGCTACTACGGCGCATATCTGGTAACCGACTACGGCAAGACCATTACCAAGATGGACAACGTCAGCTACTGCAAGACCATGGGCTATGGTGCAGCAGCAAAGGACGGCGATCCCTACACCCTGTATATGTACGGCAAGCCGGCAGATTCTGATCCGGAAGGCATCTATCGTTCTACCGACTGCGGCAAGAGCTGGGTACTCATCAACCAGAACCACCTGTACGGCGGTACCGGCAACGGTAACTATCTGGTCGGCGACATGAACACCTTTGGCACCGTTTATATGTCCACTGTCGGCTGCGGCATCGTAGTCGGCAAAGTCAACGGTTCTGAAGACCCGAAGCCGGTCACCACAGATACCACACAGACAACCAAAGCAACGACCACAACAACCAGCACCACAACCGTTTCCACAGCGGCTTCTACGAAGGATTCTGCTGCATCTACTACAATTGCTACCACGATCGTAACCACACTCCTCCAGACCGCTGACTCCACCGGCGTTTCTACAACGGCTTCTGGCAAGAACACCGCCACAGTGCCGGCAGGAGCAACACTCTATGGCGACACCAATCTGGACGGCAGAGTGGACATCACCGATGCAGTACTTCTGAACAAGGCAGCTGCCGGAGCAGTATCTCTGGCCGCACAGGCTGCAAAGAATGCAGACTGCAACGCAAACGGTGAAGTTGGTTCTGACGATGCGGTTTCCCTGATGAAGTTCTTGGTACAGATCATCAAGAACCTGCCGGAAGTTGCAGAGTAATCCGAACAAATTTGCAATTGCAATCATAAAAAGCACTGCCCCTGTAAGCGTAATGGCTTGCAGGGGCAGTTTGTTTTGGGGCATCATGTGTTGGAAAAAAGCACTTGACACCACCTAAGGCAACAACGTACAAAGCCGCCAGACGCTCTTTGTGCGGTATCGCCTTAAGGAAACACTGAATAAAGCCCGCCTGACGGCTTTGCACGCAATCTGCTTGCAGATTTTCCGTCATATTGCCCAGAAATCCCTTGCCATACATACAGTATGCCTGCGGAATTTCTATGCAATCTGCCGAAAAATCTGACTACGCATCTTACGCACAAGCTTTATACAGTGTTTCCTTAACTGTCCAATTGGTTTCTCAACGAAATTCATACCATAATCAAAAGAGCAGATACCGCAAAGTATCTGCTCTTTTTTATCCTATATAGTTTTTCTCGTGTCGTTCAGACATCACCGGAATCATTCTGCACTGGGCAGAGAATTGATGATGTGTACCAAGAACCGCAGCAGTACGACTGCATCATTGGAATCGATCTCGTTGCTGCCGTCACAGTCTGCATTCTGCTTGGCATCGCCCTCCAGAACTACGGCTCCGGCAACCGACTTATTCAGAAGCACAGCATCGGTGATGTCCACTCTGCCGTCCAGATTGGTATCGCCATAAAGGACTGCTCCTGACGGTGTAGGCTGTCCGGAAGCGGTTGTTGTGGTGGTTGTGGTAACAGGTGAAGTTTCTGTTGTACTCTCATGATCTTCAACAGTAACCTTGAAAGAAACCTCGGCAAAGGACAACCGGTAGTTCAAGATCAAATCCGAGCTTGCTTTCACACGAATGGTATATGTTCCCGACTTGGAACTGTCAAATTCCGAAGTGTCTATGGTGAATTTATCCGGATAATCGGCAGGCGATACCTTGTCATAGATCACATCACAGCTGTCTTTTCCGTAATAGTACTTCAGGGAAATTTGCAGTCCGGTGAGATCCAGATCTTCCCCAACACGATAAGTCAGCTTCTCCGGCTCGTTATCCAGCAGAAGTGCACCCGCGGATTCATAGATAATCCCGTTCGAAGTGGTCGCCATTGTAGCTCTTGTTGTCGTTGTGGTGGTCTGTTCCGTAGTCGTCGTTGTCGTTGTTGTAACTGCCGGATCCGGCTTGGTGCCGTCCGGCTCTACGCCCCAGATCAGAGTGTCGCCGTCATACATGGTGATGTGGTCGGTTGCCACCATAGCATCTTCGCCGCCCTGTTCCAGACCGGCATAGGAATAGTCGTTTGTCGGATCCCAGACACCCTGAATGTTGTCCGGAATCGAAATACGGAACTGGCACTCGCTGCGGTGTTCCGACTGACCGGTAGGCATTACCACGCTGCCGTCTGCAAAGGACAGCTTGACATAGTAGATATTGCCGCTGTACTGGATCGGATCAGAAATAGAGATCTTGCCCTTATCGCTGCTGTGCTGGTCGTAGCCGATCTTTACAGAAACGTCATTGATCGAATAACCTGCATCGACCAGTTCGCTGATGTCGAAGTAATAGTTATAGGACAGGTTCTTGATGGTTCTTGCCGGCCATGCACTGTGGTTCATGGCAAAGGCTTTCAGTTCAGTATAGCTGGAAGCCGACTGGTTCACAGAAGCCTTCATGAAGAATTCGTCCCACTTCGGAGTTTCTGTCGGCGGGAAGTCAGGGTCAGAGGTGCCGCCGTACTTTTCTACCATTGCACAGAGTGCTGCGGTATAGCCGGCGTTATAGTCGATCGCAACTTCAGTATACTGATAGTCGCCGATCTTGTCGGAATAGTTGTCCTTCTGATCCGGACCGCCGACCAGTGCACCGTACAGAATGTGTGCGTGGGGCTTGGCATCTTCGCCCTCAGTCTGTCCGATGTTGCTCCACTTGTCATTCCATGCACCGCTGGAAGTTCTGTGGTGCCATGCCTGCGGATAATCGTCACCCATGCCGACCACATAGCTAAAGTTTTTGGAGTTGTCGCCGAAGCAGTAGTTCATGACATTGTCAGCAAACTTGGTGTACTTTTCAGCCTTGGCGGTATCGTCCTGATACAGCTGATCGACTGCCACATATGCCAGAAATGCAGTCGTGGTAGCGTGGCGGAGAGAACCCCACTGGAACAGCCACGGCAGACCGTCCGGTGTATAGGTGATCTGCTTGCCGCCGTAACCAGTCGTCCAGTATTCCAGATGCTTGGTGAACTGGTCTTTCCACTGGGATTCGCCGGTGTTGATCGCATACAGCAGCACGCCGCCCTGCATCACATCGTCCCAGCACATGCCCCATGTGTACTTCATTTCGCTGGACTGTTCTTCCTTGCCCAGATTCGGGATATAGTCGGTCTTGCACAGATCCAGATACTTCTGCTCGCCGGTTGCCATGTACAGCCAGTTTGCAGCATAGAACAGATCATCATAGAATGTGGTGATCTTGTAGTACGGCTGTTCTGCGGCATCATCGCCGATCGCACGCAGCTTGTCGGCACGGTCGAACAGGTCAATGGCGTGTTCCAGATATTCCTTTGCCTTTTCCGGCTTGGAGTCCTTGAAGTTCAGATAGCCGGTGCAGAGTGCCGCCGCCATGTCGGCCTGAATGCAGCTGTCCTCACAGGTATAGTACGGACGCTCAGTTTCGCCCTTCATTAGTTCGTACTTGTCCATGTATACTTCGGCAGAGCCCCACCATACGTGGTCGAACGAGCCGTCGCCGATCATATAGACAATGTTGTCACCCTGATCGCAGCCCACCAGATAATCCAGTGCAAACTGGAGGTTGTTCTCATACATGGTACGCTGACCAGCCTTTTCCACACCGTCGCCGTAGTTCAGCAGACCCCAGCCCAGCAGTGCTGCGGAGTACGCATTGGTCAGTGTGAATTTCAGGTGATCTCCGGCATCAAACCAGCCGCCTGTCACATAGTCGTTGGTCATGCAGTCCGAACGCCAGCTGACTTCGTTCCAATCCGGCTTTTTGCCGCTCTGCTGCACCTCGTAGAAAAACATCGACTTCTGGAGAGCCTCTCCATAGTTGTACTTGCTGTCAGCAGCGGTCACCGTTGCCGCAGGAATTGCCGAAGCCATTCCGGTCACTGCCAGCACTGCGGCAGAAATCGCCGCGATCCACTTCTTCATAGACAATCAATCCTTCCTTTCCAAAAAACGCTCCTGCTCTTACAGGCAAAAAATTGTCCAATTATTTTTATTGTATCATATCTTGCGTGAGATGTCAAGATTTTTTGTGCAGCCTGTCAAAATCAACGTCGAAAAAGCTACCGCAAAATCGGATTGCACATCTTATGCAATGTCGTATCACCCTGTGCAGCTAAAAATTTCTGAGGATAGAATACTATGAAAATGAGCATCACTGCCATTTTTGATCTGCTTATAATCTTCATCATCATAGACATACATACGCAATGTTATTTCGCCGTCAATTTGCTCCAAATGATCTTTCAAGCCGTCAAATTCTCTGGATAGATCCTCATGCTGCATATACTCTGATTCTGAAATCATCAACTGAAAACAGGCGGCTAAGCTTCTGTCTTTTGAAGTGAATGAAACAAATGTATCCGCCGTGAGATCGGCAGAATATTCTGACGGAAAGCATAGCTCCGTACAACTGTACTCTATGATATGATCCTGAAAACCGGCTTGCAGGATATATGGTTCTATCCACTGTATCGTTTTATCTTTCATGAATTTCCCATAATAGGATTCGTTTTTTACGTATAATTCTATTTCCTTGTCCGCCCGTTTTCCGTACACTTCGGCATTGCACACCGTATAATCCTCGTCATCTGTAATGCTGACAGTGCAATTATAATAGGGTTCTGCCGACGGATCCGGTCCTAAAAAAACGCCCCCGGCAATAGACCGGTCTGTAACAGCAGCTTGTACATCATACTTTTCTTTAAAATATGCTTCGACAACAGCATCTGCATCGTCCGCAAGCTGCTCTAATTCCGTTTCAGAAACATGCGATGCATCTTTTGTGTTTTCATAGAAACAGCCTGTAAAACCAGTGATGCTAATTGCGATAAGTCCAGAAAGCAGCAATACATGGAATAAAAAATTTCGTTTCATATTACACCCTCTATTTTACACCATACGATATTTTAAGGAAACACCGTGCAAAGCCTGCCGGCTTTGTACAGCGTTGCCTGTATTGTATCATGCCCTGTATCAGATGTCAAGGACAACACCGAAAAAAGCTGCCGCAAAAACGCGGCAGCTTTTTTGTGTCTGCGTCAGCCCTGCATCGACTGGAACTTCTTCTTGACCGCCTGTACCTTTGTCATCTCGGCACGGTCGGTGGGATACCAGCCCTTTGCCGCCATTTTGTCGTACAGGGTATCCTGCATGGCGAGGGAATCGCTCAGTGCATAACTGAACGTCTGGTGCACGTTGCTGGTGCTGGACTCGATCACGCCGTGTACATACAGGTCGCAAACGCCCTTTTCCAGCAGCAGGATATTTTCCATTACATTTTTATCGTCCATGGAAGTAACCTCCTTTTCCATTGCGAATTAAGGAAACACTGCATAAAGCCCGCCTGACGGCTTTGCACGCAATCTGCTTGCAGATTTTCCGTCATATTGCCCAGAAATCCCTTGCCATACGACAGTATGCCTGCGGAATTTCTATGCAATCTGCCGAAAAATCTGACTACGCATCTTACGCACAAGCTTTATTCAGTGTTTCCTTAAAGCAGTCCGTAAAAATTCCGGAACAGCTGGCGGTGCTTCTCCGCCATTTGCGTCACACACTGTTTCAGGTCTTCGTCCTGCATCTGTGCGGCAGCCTCCATGCACTTGGTCTGAAAATACTTCTCATGTCCCAGTGCGTCCTCTACATACAGCAATTCTTTACTGGTCATCTGATCTTCACCTCCGCATTTTTCACCGCAGGATCGCTTCGTGCGGTATTGTGGAAACACTGCATAAAGCCCGCCTGATGGCTTTGCACGCAATCTGCTTGCAGATTTTCCGTCATATTGCCCAGAAATCCCTTGCCATACATCAAGTATGCCTGCGGAATTTCTATGCAATCTGCCGAAAAATCTGACAACACATCTTACGCACAAGCTTTATGCGGTGTTTCCCTGTCTTTACGATTCCACATCTGCGGCAGATTATACACCGGATTTTCCACAGCATACGCGGAATTCTGCCGAAAAGGTCTGCGTTTCCTTGGAAACGCCACGCCCTCTACAGCAATTCCACAATCTCGTGAAAAACCGCCCATAGAATTCGATTGCATTCCCAAAAAAAATATGCTATAATGAAAACAGTCATTACAGGACAGCTTTCCACAAAAATCAAACAGCCTGTGGAAAAACTGCTTGAAAAAGAAAGGAATCCTATCATGCACATTTTACATACGACACCCCGCACAGACGGGTTCTGCATGCCGGCGGAGTTCGACCGGCACGCCGGCTGTCTGCTGATCTGGCCTACACGGGGAGATTCCTGGCGAAGCGGCGGCTGGCCGGCACGAAAAGCCTTTGCGGCAGTTGCCGCAGCCATTGCCCGTTCCGAAGAAGTCACCATGCTGGTGGCTCCGGAACAGTACGAAACCGCACGGGCAATGCTGCCGCCGGAAGTCCGCCTTGTGGAAATGGAAACCGACGACTCCTGGGCAAGAGATGTCTGCCCCACTTTCGTCCGCAATGCCGAGGGCACTGTCCGCGGCATCGACTGGGGCTTCAATGCGTGGGGCGGTCTGGTGGACGGGCTGTATTTTCCGTGGGACAAGGACAACCATGCGGCAAGAAAAGTCTGCGACCTGTACCGTGCCGACTGCTATGACAGCCGTGATTTCATTCTGGAAGGCGGCAGCATTCACAGCGACGGCGAGGGAACAATTCTCACCACAGAAAGCTGCCTGTGCAGTGCCGGCAGAAATCCGGACATGACCAAGGCGGAGATCGAGGAAAAGCTCTGCTCCATGCTGGGTGCCCAAAAAGTCCTGTGGCTGCCCCGCGGCATTTACGGCGACGAAACCAACGAGCATGTGGACAACGTCTGTGCGTTCACTGCCGCCGGAAAAGTAGTGCTTGCGTGGACGGACAACCAGAACGACCCTCAGTATGCCCTTTCAAAAGCCTGTGCCGACTATCTGGCACAGCAGACCGATGCCAAGGGCAGAAAGCTGGATGTGACACTGCTGCCCATTCCGCAGGAGCCGGTATGCATCACACAGGAGGAATGCAGCGAGTTAGACCTCTGGGACGGCGAACCCACCAGAACCGCAGGCGAACGGCTGGCTGCCTCCTATGTCAACTTTTACATTGCCAACGACAGCGTTCTGGTTCCGCAGTTCGGCGACCCCATGGACAAGACCGCCTGTGAAATTTTGTCTGCCCAGTTCCCGAACCGGACGATCGTTCCCATTGCCGCCAGAGAAATTTTGCTGGGCGGCGGCAATATCCACTGTATCACACAGCAGATTCCCTTAGGAAGGAGTTCTATTTATGCGTAAAGTCACTGTTGCAGCCATTCAAATGGCATGCTCTCCCGATGCCGCCGAAAACCGCCGCACTGCCGAAGCGATGGTACGACAGGCAGCTGGAAACGGGGCACAGATCATTCTGCTGCCGGAACTGTTCGAAACCCCTTACTTCTGTCAGGAACGGCGGTACGCCTCCTATGAACTGGCAACCACGCCGGCGGAAAATCCTGCCATTGCACAGCTGCGGAAAGTCGCTGCGGAATTGCAGGTGGTTCTCCCCGTCAGCTTCTACGAAAAAGCCGGCACTGCCCTGTACAATTCCATTGCGATCATTGACGCTGACGGCTCGATGCTGGGCATCTACCGGAAGACACACATTCCGGACGACCATTTCTATCAGGAAAAATTCTACTTCACCCCCGGCGACACCGGCTTCAAAGTCTGGAACACCCGCTATGCCAGAATCGGCGTGGGCATCTGCTGGGATCAGTGGTTTCCGGAGGCTGCCCGCTGCATGGCTCTCGCCGGTGCAGAACTGCTGTTCTACCCCACGGCAATCGGCTCGGAGCCGATTCTGGAGGTAGACAGTGCTCCCCACTGGCAGCGTTGCATGCAGGGACATGCCGCCGCAAACCTGATGCCGGTGATCGCTGCCAACCGCATCGGCACAGAGCACATCACCCCCGATGAGGAGAACCAGCAGCAGACCTCTTCTCTGTCGTTCTACGGCACCTCGTTCCTGACTGACGGCACCGGTGCAGTTTTACAGCAGCTGGGACGGGACGAAGCCGGCATTGCTATGCAGACATACGACTTGGACGAGCTGGAAGAAATGCGTATGAGCTGGGGCGTATTCCGCGACAGAAGACCGGAATATTACCGTGCGATCAGCACACCGCCCACCGTCGTTCTCCCCCGCTGAACTCCGCCGGCAGGCTCCTGATTCCGTTTTGTTACCAACATTTCATTTTGTGATTGCCAATATCAGGAATAAAATCGTCGAAAAAATTGTGCAGAATGGGCGAGTGCAGCAGAAGCTTTTTGTACAGTGTGCCGAAAATTCGACAGTTTTTTCGAACAAGACGGCAAATCGATTGACAGCACCCCAAAACATCGGTATAATAAATAGTGGATTCATGACAAATCGATTACAATCGGCAGGAAAATTTTGTCGATTGCATACGAACGCAGACGACAGCGATTGCAAAATGGAAACAGCGATCGCCCAAAAGGAAACTCCGCCTTACAGGCGGCAGTTCCCTGACACGAAAGGACGTGAAACCAATGGCGCAACCGATGCGCAAACTTCTCTTTGCTGCAGCCGGCGGACTGCTCGCTTCTCTGATGATCGGCACAATTTCCGCAGCAGCAGAAGAGTATGATATACAGGACAGCATCCGGCATCTGAACAGCTTTATTGTAACAGACAGCGGCAACCGTGTCCTGACAGGAAGCTGTGAAGCAGATCAGATCACTGAAAGCGGCTGGTATGTATCTGACGATGACAGCCTTTATTATTACTACAGCGACGGCAGCTGTGCACAGGACGAAACCACACTGAACGACGGCTATACTTATTTATTTGCTTCTGACGGTGCACTCCGAACTGGCTGGCAGACCGTAGACGGCAAGCGGTATTATTATAGTGCAGAGGTCGGACAGCCGGTATTCGGCTGGATGGATTATCAGAATGCGATGTACTATATCGATAAAACTGCCGGCAAGCTGACTGGTGTCCAGACCATTGACGGTATCCCGTACACCTTTGACGAATACGGCTGTGCAGTCACCGGCTGGGTTTCTTATGCAGACGGTTCGCTGTACTTCTACAACACAGATGCTTCAACGGCAACCGGCTGGGCAGTCACCGAAAACGGTACCTACTACCTGACAGCAGACAAGGGAGCCGTAACCGGAAGATATACGATCGACGGCAAGGAGTATTACTTCGGTGACGACAAGAAGCTGAAGACCGGCTGGATCGATACGGATTCCGGCAAGATGTGGGCAGATGCCGACGGCGTACTCGCCAAGGGAATGGTCAGCATCGACGGCAAGAATCATTGCTTCGATGCACAAGGCTACGCTTTGACTGGTGTTTGTGCCATAGACGGCATCACCTACTATACCGATGCCAATGGTGCTGTACAGACCGGCATTCAACAGATCAACGATAAGTATTACTACTTCAATGAACAGACCGGTGCTTTGCAGACCGGCTGGATCACCGTCAACGGTGTACAGTATTACTTCGATCCGGATGAAGCGTATCTCCGCACAGGCTGGCTGGAAACAGAAAATGGTACCATGTACCTCACCACCTCCGGTGCAGCAACCGGAATCCAGACCATTGACGGCGGGATCTACGGGTTCAATGCAAATGGCATTCTGCTGACAGACTGGCAGACTGTAAATGGCAAGCTGTATTGCTTCAATCCGACAAACGGCAAGGCACTGACTGGCTGGACTACCAAGGACAATTCCAAGATTTATCTGAACGCTGACGGTACAGCGGCTTCCGGTGTGACCGTTATCGGCGACAAAACCTATTATTTTGATCCGTCCACCTTTGCAATGCGAACCGGCTGGATCACCATTGGAGATTCCTCCAGCTATTTTGATCCGACGACCGGTGTTCTCACCGAAACCGGACATGCACCGGTACAGCTGAATGTGGTAGACTACAAGCAGTTCGACTCCAAATGGAGCAACAAGGTCATCAATTATTCCACGATTGGCAAGGTCGGCTGTGTGACAACAGCTCTGGCAATGAAGTATTCTTACCAGACCAACACCAACACCACACCGGACAAAATGGTATCCAAGCTGACTTACAGCAGTGACAACCTGATTTGGTCATCCTGCACAAAGCTGGGCTACACCGTAGACAATGCCAGCGGCACCATTTCACAGAGCGTAATGCAGAAGATCTATGACAAGCTGTTGAGCAACAAACCGGTTGTCATCGGTGCAAAAAAATCCGACGGCAGCCAGCACTACGTATTGGTTACCGGCTATACCGGTTCCAAGGGCACCACATTCTCCGCAGAAAACTTTATCATCAACGATCCGGGTTCCAGCAAGCGTACCAAGCTGAGCGAATACCTTGCACTTTTCCCCAACCTGTATAAACTGATTTACTAGAACTTATTTTTTCGATTTCACAATACATCTTCTTGAGATCAGCCGTCACCACAGGGGTGACGTGCTCCTGTTTCAGGAGTAGCTACAAATCTTCGTATGTATAACAATGAAATAATCGCATTGTTCCTCGCAGTCCATTGTCTGCGGGGATTTTTGTTTGTCTGAAAACAGCTGTTCCCCGTAAGCAATCAGACTTCCACCAACACACCGACCGTTCAGAAGCCGCAGAAAGCCTGTCAGAACCGATTTTACGGAACACCAGTACCCTTTTCCCTGCGAGATAGAGAAACGCCCGATACAAGCCACAACGTGCCTGTATCGGGCGTTTGTTATATACGATATGAGATGAGAAACTTACTTGAATACAGCAAGCAGGAAACCGGCTGCAATTGCAGAGCCGATAACGCCGGCTACATTCGGACCCATGGCGTGCATCAGCAGGAAGTTGGACGGGTTTGCCTTCTGACCAACCTTCTGGGAAACACGGGCAGCCATCGGCACTGCGGATACACCGGCAGAACCGATCAGCGGATTGACCTTACCGCCGCTGACGATATACATCACCTTGCCGCCCAGCAGACCACCGACTGTAGAGAAGCAGAATGCCAGCAGACCCAGAACCACGATCTTCAGGGTATTCAGGGTCAGGAAGGAAGAAGCAACCGTAGTTGCACCAACGGAGATACCGAGGAATACGGTAACGATGTTCATCAGGGCGTTCTGTACGGTATCAGACAGACGCTCTGTCACGCCGCATTCCCGCCACAGGTTCCCCAGCATCAGGCAGCCGATCAGCGGAGCGGTGGACGGCAGCAGCAGGATAACCACCAGAGCAACGACGATCGGGAAAATGATCTTCTCGGTCTTGGAAACCTGACGAGTCATTTCCATCTTGACTTTCCGTTCCTTTTCGGTGGTCAGCAGCTTCATCAGAGGCGGCTGGATCATCGGGATCAGTGCCATATAAGAGTATGCAGCAATAGCGATCGGTCCCAAGAGTTCCGGAGCCAGCTTACTGGTCAGGAAGATCGCTGTCGGGCCATCTGCACCGCCGATGATACCGATGGATGCTGCCTGACTGCCGTCAAAGCCCAGGCAAACCGCACCAAAGAACGCCAAGAAAACACCCATCTGTGCAGCTGCACCCAACAGCAGGTTCTTCGGGCTGGACAGCAGCGGACCAAAGTCAGTCATAGCACCGATGCCCAGGAAGATCAGGGACGGATACAGACCGGACTTGACGCCGATATACAAAATATCCAGCAGTCCGCCGTTCGCCATGATGTGCCCATAGCTGTGGTAGTATTCTCCGCCTTCTTCCAGAAACGCACTCCACAATTCGGGGTGGTACAGGGCGTTGGACGAGCTTGCACCGTCTACGAAGAAGTTGGATACATTGACCAGCAGGCAGCCGAATGCGATACCTACCAGCAGCAGCGGTTCGAACTGCTTTTTGATGCCCAGATACAGCAGCAGGCAGGATACCGCGATCATCACAAGGTTTTTCCAGCCGCCGTCAGCAAAGAAGCTGACGAAACCGGAATCGTTCAGAAGATTCTGAAGGGTTTCAAGCATGTTCATGAATACCCCTCCTTTACGCCAGCACGATCAGCGGAGAATCGGTTTCTACCGTAGAGCCCTTAGAAACAATGACCTGTGCAACCGTACCATCGTGAGGTGCCAGAATCTCGTTTTCCATTTTCATGGCTTCCAGAACGACCAGCAGCTGTCCAGCCTTGATCTGATCGCCCTCCTTGACCTCGACACGGATAATGTTGCCGGGCATCGGAGATTTTACCGGTTCGCCAGCCTTCAGGTCTACCTTTGCCGCCGGAGCCGGTGCAGGAGCAGCAGCGGCAGCCGGAGCAGCTTCTGCGGCAGGAGCAGCAGCCGGAGCCGGTGCACAAGCCTCATATTCGTCCAGCAGCACAGCCTTTCCTGCTTCTACTTCTACTTCATAAACTTTCTGGTTCAGTGTAACTTTATACTTCATCCTCTTTGACCTCCTTAATGGAAACGAAGTGCAGTTCATTCAAGGGCTTTTTCAGCTGATCGGCAACAATTGCCATGATCATAGCGGCTTCCTTATCCGGAACGTCAAACCGCTTGACGTGACCGGCAGAACCGGGAGCAAGGGGTTTTTCCGGCTCAGCTGCCGGTGCTTCTGCCGGAGCAGCAGCCTGTTCCGCAGCCTTCAGTGCTTCCGCTTTCTTTGCCTTCGACTTGAACACAGCACCCATGATATACAGTACGACCATCAACAGGAGCAGTCCGACGAATACCACAACATAACCGAAAATCGCGGTCAGACCTGCTTCGCCAATGCCCATATCTGATGCACTCATCACATTTAATGGCATAGCTGTTCCTCCTTACATCGCCTCAATGGTATAAACGGCTTCGTTTTCCTCCTGTGCCTTGCGGGCTTCCAGGAATTTCATGGTCTGATCCGGATAGCAGATATAACTCATAATATCTTCTTCCGAACGTGCCAGATCGCCCAGTGCCTTCTTGGCATCTTCGAATTCCTGTCCGGTACGCTTCTGGTCCTCGATACGGCAGTCAACCGGCTTGCCGCCCTCGCCCAGTACCTTTTTCTGGAGTTCTTCGCTGATCGGAGCCGGAGCGATACCATATTCGCCCTTGATATAGTTCTGGATCTCCTTGGAGATCTGGCGATAGCGTTCGCCTACCAGAACATTGGTCACTGCCTGATTGCCCACCATCTGGGACAGCGGTGTTACCAGCGGCGGATAACCCATATCAGCACGAACCTGCGGGATCTCTGCCAGTGCAGCATCAAACTTGTCCATTGCCTTCATATCGGTGAGGTTTGCGATCATGTTGGACAGCATGCCGCCCGGTACCTTGTATACCAGAGCCTGTGCATCGGTGCCGAGGCTCTTGGGGTTGATCTGACCGTTGTCAATATACTTCTGCTTGATCGGCTTGAAGTAGTCGTTGACTTCGTTCAGGATCTTTTCGTCCAGACCGGTTTCAATGCCGTACTGCTGGCAGGCATAGAACATGGTTTCTGTAGACGGCTGCGAAGTACCGCCGGAGAAGCAGGAAGTCGCGGTGTCGATCACATCGATGCCGGACTCGATCGCCTTGGTCAAAGTCATATATGCCATACCGGTGGTGCTGTGGGTGTGGAGGATCAGCGGCATGTCGCCGACTGCGTCCTTGATGCCCTTGATGAGGTGTTCTGCTTCATACGGAGTCATGGTGCCAGCCATATCCTTCAGGCAGATGGTCTGGAATCCCATACGCTTGAGCTCCTTGCACATTTCCACATACTTTTCGACGGTGTGCACCGGACTCTGGGTATAGCAGATACAGCCAGAGGCAATGGTGTTCTTGGTGGCATACTTCATGGTCGCATTCAACGCGGTTTCGCAGTTGCGGAAGTCATTGAGTGCATCGAAGATCCGGATAATGTCGATACCGTTCTTGATGGACAGTTCGATGAACTTTTCCACAACGTCATCATGATAGTGCTTATATCCCAACAGGTTCTGTCCACGCAGCAGCATCTGCAGCTTGTTGTTGGGCAGGTTCTTCCGGAGATTCCGCAGCCGTTCCCACGGGTCTTCGTTCAGATACCGCAAACAAGAGTCAAAGGTCGCACCGCCCCAGCACTCAATGGAATAATACCCTGCCTTGTCCATTGCAGGCAGAATGTCTGCATAGTCTGCATAAGGCAGACGGGTTGCCATGAGAGATTGGTTTGCATCACGCAAAACGGTTTCCGTAAACTGTACTTTTCTCATATAGAGCCTCCTCGTCTTTCGACAGTTTTGTGCTTGTAAATAGGCCTTTGGCAATACCGCACAAAGAGCGTCTGGCGACTTTGCACGCCATCTGCTTGCAAATTTCCCGTCATATTTCACAAAAAATTTGACGACGCATCTGTCGCACAATCTTTGTGCGGTATTGCCCTTTCACAAGCCCGAACGCTTCTAGTATACCACAAAGTGATTTCTTTTTCTATAATTTTTCCAAAACTCTTTTTATTCTTTTGTGTAAACGCTTTTTGGCTTATGCTTTTTATGGGAATATGCTCCGGTACGCTGTGCCCTCTCCGGTTTTCCGAAACAATCATTATCAGAATCCGCTCTCCGTCCCTGCGATCAGCAGAGAACGTATCCGGCACATTATCGATAGTATATGTCAATTTCAGAGAAACATCAGCAATTTCCCATTGCGGCGGCTGTGACGTTTGACTTTTCCGATAAAATATGGTATATTGAAAGTAATACAGCCGTATCAAGAAAGGGCGAAACTGCATGGCAAATCTGGAAGATGTACAAGATCTGATTCAGGAAATTTTAGACAATCCCAAGCTGAAGCATGTTGCAGACCGGCTCCGGCAGGAGTACCACGACGAGCCGATCTTACAGACGGCATCACAAATGCAGCGGCTTCTGCCCAGACCGCTGGTGGAAGCCAAGCGACTGATGCGGAATCCGGCAGAATACCATTATAGTTACAGACAGCTGTTCTATCAGCAGGCAAAGCTGCTGGAGAATTTCACCGACGATTTTTCCGAACAGGCTTCTTTTTCCTCCTGCTATCCCTGTTATCGGGACATGAACGACCGACAGCTTCGCACCTATTTCACATGGCGAACCAAAGTGCGGCAGGGCATTGTGGAAAGCACTTCTCCCAGCTACGCGGAACTCTACTGCTATGAGCTGCTGCACCAGATCGGCGTACCAGATCCGGAAACCGGATTCCGCATGTTACAGCAGTTCCGGCAGGACTATACCGCAGTTTCGCCGGAATGCCGCTTCCCCTATTTCTCGATATGGCTCCATGACTACATCATTTACTACGGACTGGATCAGGCTCTTTTGCCGGAGTTCTCTGAAGACTACGCCGCGGAAGCACGGTTCGACAAAAGCTTTCAGACGGTGCAGGAGGCAGAAACACACACAGATGCAGAACTGTTTCAGGCGATTTCCGACTTGTCCGGCTACGGGCTCCAGCGTTCTAAGTTTTACAGAGAACAGACGGAACTGATCGAACAGGCAGTGCCCTACTGTTTCCGCCAGATGTGCGACTACTTCCGGAACCGGAAAAAGAGCGACTATCTGGAATACCTGTTCGGAAAAAAGGGGCTGCTCCCCTACCACATGTTCAACTATGCCACGTTTTTTGAAACCGATCCGGAGAGAAACTGCGACTATGTTTTATCGCCGTATCATATTTACCGCTGCCGCAGCGGCAAGTGGACATGCGAAGCCTATTTCGATGCGGAAAAGGGAAAGAAACGGCTGGGCTGTTTTGCCAAGACCATTGACCAGAAGCTGCGGCAGCTGGTGCAGTATCCCCACCCCATAAAAGAAACGGAACTGCCGAAATATCTCCAGCAGGTGCTGGACAAAACTCTGGCGGCATTTCTGGACGAACGGAAAAAGAACGCCGTTCCGAAAGTGGAATTCGACCTGTCCCGTCTGGCAGGGATCCGGCAGGCGGCAGAGGTCACACGGGACAAGCTGCTGGTGGACACCGAGGAAGAACCGGAACTGCCGGTTCCGGAAACAACACCGGCAGAACCGGCTGCACCAGAAACACCTGCCGCAGATACACGGCTCAACGAAACCGAACGGGCGTTCCTGCACTGTCTGCTGGAACACCAGCCCTATGCAGACCTGCTCCGGCAAGGCGGCGTGATGCTCTCGGTGCTGGTAGACCACATCAACGAAACGTTATTCGATGACTTCGGCGACACGGTCATTTTATTCGACGGCGACCAGCCGGAACTGATCGAGGATTATGTGGAGGAGCTGCGGGCGTTGCTGGGGTGAGAGAGGTTCTTTCCGTAGAACTAAGGAAACCCCTCCACCAGCTTCGCTGGTCCCCCTCCCCTTTCAGGGGAGGCTTGTTTCATTGTCAATATGCCCATACAGTCCGTTTCAGAAAGGATCGTTATCATGAAAATACCCAAGCGAATCGCTTCGGCGATCATCAATTCCCTGAAAGGCGGCGTTGTACCGCGAATCGGTCTGCCCTACATCACCGTAGGCAGAGAACAGGAGATCAACGCCCTGCTCCACGATGTGGACATTATCGCAGACGGCGGAGCATCGTTCCGGTTTATCGTGGGCAAGTACGGCAGCGGCAAAAGCTTTCTGCTCCAGACCATTCGCAGCTATGTCATGGACAGAAATTTCGTTGTCGTAGATGCCGATCTCTCCCCCGAACGGCGGTTACAGGGCACCAAGGGGCAGGGGCTGGCAACCTATAAAGAGCTGATTCGGAACATGTCCACCAAGACACGTCCTGACGGCGGTGCACTGACGCTGATTCTGGATCGCTGGATCAGCAACGTCCAGAGCGAAACTGCCGCGGAATCCGGTCTGGATACCAACGACCTCCAGTTCCGGAAAGCCGTGGAACGAAAAATCTACGAAGTCATCGGAGCACTGCATGAAATGGTGCATGGGTTCGACTTTGCCAGACTGCTGACGCTGTACTACAACGCCTACTGGGAAGGCGACGACGAATGCAAGGCAAAGGTGGTCAAGTGGTTCCGCGGGGAATACAATACCAAGACCGAAGCCAGGGCGGAACTGGGCGTGAACATCATTATCACCGATGACGACTGGTACGAGTATATCAAGCTGTTCGCCATGTTCCTGAAAAAAGCCGGCTACAGCGGCATGCTGGTGCTGATCGACGAACTGGTGAACATCTACAAAGTCCCCCATAGCATTACCCGCCAGTACAACTATGAAAAGATCCTCACCATGTACAACGATACCATGCAGGGCAAGGCACAGTATCTGGGCATCATCATGGGCGGTACACCTCAGTGCATCGAGGACACACGCCGCGGCGTGTACAGCTATGAGGCTCTCCGTTCCCGCCTGGCAGAGGGCCGTTTTGCACAGGAAGGCATACGGGATATGCTGGCTCCGGTGATCCACCTGAACGCCCTGACCAATGAGGAATTGCTGGTGCTGACAGAAAAGCTGACGGAAATTCATGCCCAGCTGTTCGGGTATACGCCTACACTGACACAGGAAGATCGTATCCTGTTTTTGCAGATCGAATTCGGCAGGATCGGGGCAGATTCCCACATCACGCCCCGCGAGGTGATTCGGGACTTTATCGAACTGCTGGACATCATTTTCCAGAACCCGCAGATGCATGTGGCAGAACTCTTACAGTCCGACCAGTTCTCCTACGCCGCGGCACAGCCGGAGGGCGATCAGAGCGTTGCACCGGAATTTGCAGAGTTTGACATTTAAGGCAATACCGCACAAGCTTTATTCCGTGGTTCCCCAAGAGGTTTTTCCATGTCTATTTTTGAACGCTATGCTCCGTTTATTCAGGATTTCATCTACCAGAACGACTGGGAATCGCTCCGTGCCATTCAGGTGGCTGCGGGCGATGCCATTTTCCACACAGACGAAAATGTCCTGCTGTCCGCCTCCACTGCCTCCGGCAAGACCGAGGCGGCATTTTTCCCCATTCTCACCCTGTTTTCCGAGAACCCGCCCACTTCGGTAGGGGCAATTTACATTGGCCCGCTAAAAGCCCTCATCAACGACCAGTTTCTCCGGCTGAACGACCTCTGTGCCGAAGCAGACATTCCCGTCTGGCACTGGCACGGTGACGTTTCCCAATCCCACAAAGCCAAGATGATGAAGCACCCGTCCGGCATCTTACAAATTACGCCGGAGTCGCTGGAGGCAATGCTGCTGCACAAGCACGCTGCCATTACCAAGCTGTTCCACGATCTGCGGTTTATCGTCATTGACGAGGTGCACTCCCTGATGCGTGGCGACCGCGGCGGGCAGACCATCTGCCTGATCGAACGGCTCTGCCGCATGGCTGGTGTCAATCCCCGCCGTATCGGGCTTTCTGCCACCATTGGCGATCTGGAAGCTACCGGCAAATTCCTCGCCGCCGGCACCGGCAGAGGAACGGTGATTCCCCGTATCCAGTCCAAGGGCGTTCGCTGGCGGCTGTCTATGGAACATTTCTATGTGCAGGATCGGCAGGCTGCCGAGGACAATCCGCCGGCACAGGCATTGCCGGAACTCGCCCCGAAAACCGACACGGCTCCGGACGATGCAGACCCCGGCATGGGGTATATTTTTGAGCACACCCGCGGAAAGAAGTGTCTGATCTTCGTCAACTCCCGCGAGGAGTGCGAAGCCGTCACCACCACGCTCCGGCAATACTGCGAGGTCAAACACGAGCCGGATCGCTTTCTCATTCACCACGGGAATCTGTCCTCTGCCTATCGGGAAACAGCAGAGGAGGCAATGAAAGACGAGGATTCCTTCCTGACGACCGTCACCACTGCCACGCTGGAACTGGGCATTGACATCGGCAGGCTGGAACGGGCGTTCCAGATCGATGCTCCTTTTACGGTGTCCTCTTTTTTGCAGCGTATGGGACGTACCGGACGGCGTGACCTGCCGCCGGAGATGTGGTTCGTCATGCGGGAGGAACCGCCGGAGCCACGTGCCCTGCTGCCCACCACGATCCCATGGAAGCTGTTACAGGGCATCGCTTTGGTACAGGTCTATCTGGAGGAACGCTGGGTAGAGCCGCCCCGACTGGATCGGCTGCCCTACAGCCTGCTGTATCACCAGACCATGTGCACGCTCGCCTCCTGCGGTGAGCTGACACCGGCGGCTCTGGCTTCCCGCGTACTGACACTCAGCTATTTCCACCGCGTTTCACAGGAGGACTTCAAGCTGCTGCTGCGGCACCTGCTGGAAATCGACCACATAGAACGCACGGAAACCGGCGGCCTGATCGTGGGCATTGCCGGCGAACGGCTCACCAGTTCCTACAAGTTCTACGCCGTCTTTCAGGAAAACGAGGAATACACTGTCCGCTGGAACTCGCAGGAACTGGGCACCATTGTACAGCCCCCGCCGGCTGGAGAAAAGATCGCCATTGCCGGTCACGTCTGGGTGGTGGAAGAAGTGGATCACCAGCGGCACACGGTGTACTGCGAACAGGTCAAGGGGAAAGTTCCCGCCTACTTCGGCGAATGCCCCGGCGATATTCACACGAAGGTACTGGAACGCATGCGGCTGGTATTGCAGGAACAGAAATCCTATCCCTATCTGATGAAAAATGCCGTATCCCGCCTACAGCTGGCACGGCATGTGGCTCGGAACTCCGGTGTCACAGAGGAGCCGCTGATCTGTCTGGGCGGTGACATGTGGTGCCTGTTTCCGTGGCTGGGATCGTATGCCTTTCTGGCAATGGAACGATTTCTCAAGTGCCGCTGTGCCGGTGCTCTGAAGCTGACCGGACTGGCACCCTCCCGTCCCTATTTTATCCAGTTCAAAATGCAGGCGGACAAGCGGACTTTTTTCCGCGTGCTGCTGGAACAGGAACGCAAGCCGCTGGATCCGATGGAACTGGTCTACCCCAACGAAGTACCTGTCTTTGAAAAGTACGACGAGTACCTGCCGGAAGAACTGGTGAAAAAGGGGTTCGCCTGCGGGGTGCTGGGCATTGACGAGATGCGGGAACGGATTCGCGGCTGGGAGATGTTTGCATGATGCTAAGGCAATACCGCACAAAGAGCGTCTGGCGACTTTGTGCGGTATTGTCCTAAAATTTTCAGAAAATACACATTCGAGGCAGTTTTGTATGCTATAATTTTTTCATAGAAACAAAACAATTCCATAGTACTGCTTATGCGGTGCTGCCGAACAGGAGGAATGGACATGGCAAAAGAAAGATCCAACACGACTGCCGAAGCCGAGGCAGTTCCCAAAAAGGAAAAGAAACAGAAGCAGCCCACACGGGCCGGAGCCGTTTTCGGTTCGATCCTGCTGTTTCTGCTGACGCTGCTCTTCGGCATCTGCTTTTTGTGCAGTTCGATCTTAAACAGCGTACTGCCCCAGAAAACACTGTCCGCGGCAATAGCGAAAATGGACTTGTCCCAGATACAGCTTTCCGACCACGGAAAGGAGCAGCTCATTGGCAAGTGCCTGTATGACTGGTACTTCTGGGACGCTCCCAATCTGACAGAGGAATATGCCGAAAAGCTGGTGACCATGCCGGAGTGCAATCAGTTCCTCTGTGACTATCTGGACGACCTGAGTACATACATGACCGGCGACAACTCCGAACTGCCGCAGTTACAGCCGGACGATGTGGCGGACTTGTTGCAGGAGGAACTGGGCAGCAAGCTGACAAAGGAAACCCATATGGTCTTTGCGGAAGCTGACCGGAAATCCCTGAACTGGACCATGGGCGACGACCTCAACGGCTGGAACAGCATGCTGCAGCACACGATCGGTTCCGGCTTCGGCAAATTCCTGACACGGCAGCTGTGCAATCTGTCCGGCATGATCGCCTTTGGTGTGCTGACAGTGGCATGCTTCGTGCTGTGGCTGGTACTGGCAGTGAAAAAGCACTGGCACAAGGGCAGAATGTTCACCGCCTATGGTCTGGCAGTGGCAATTCCCGGTCTGCTGGTACTGGCGGCAAGTGGTGTCACCCTGCTGCTGGTGGAGGCGTTCCACATACCAGATGCACTGATCTTCTCCAAGGCAGGGCTGCCGATACTGCTGAAACCGGTCGCTCTGGCAACGCTGATTCCGGCGGCATATGGCGTACTCTTTACGGTGATCGGCATCTGCACCAACGCGGCAGTCAAGTCCAAAAAGAAAAAGGCTGCTGCCGTCAGTGCACCTGTCCCCGATGCTCCCGCACCGGAAGCACCTGCTCCGCAGGCTCCGGACAGTGCACCGGCTGAACCGGAACTCCGCTACACCGAAATGTCCGGCGAAAGCCATGCTCCCAAGACCGATGATTCTTCTACCGTGAAGTTCTGCCCGCACTGCGGTGCCATGAACCCGCTGGACAGCCAGTTCTGCGGCTCCTGCGGCAAGAAAATGGATTAAGGCAATACCGCACAAACTTTGTGCAGTGTTTCCCTAAAACAAAAACGCTATGGTACTTTGCGTACCATAGCGTTTTTTGTTTTTGATGTGATTTTACTCTGACAGTTTTTCCGTCTGCGGCTGCACCTGACAAGAGCTGTCCAGATACGCCAGCAGACCGAATGCTGTCATTGTCAGTACTGCCCCGTGTATATACAGCATGCCTGCCATCAGTGCATTGGGCATCACGCACAGAATCTGTGTCAGCAGAACAAACAGTGCCGTCATGTAGAAGACACCGGCATAAATGGCACAGAGCATGCCCGCCGCCCGCTGAAAGCATTCCATATCATACAGCCGCGTGCCGTCCGGAAGCCGCGGGTTTCCCGCCAGCAGGAACTTCCAAGGCGACAGATTCAGCTTCACTGCAAAAACGGTATCCAGAATGCCCAGCAGGAAGAAAATGAAAAATGAGATCACGCTGCCCATTTACAGCACCTCCCAGAATGCCGTGCCGATCAGTCTACTGTGACTGCCTGAATGTTCCAGATGTTTTCTGCATAGTCTGCAATGGTGCGGTCGGAACTGAACTTGCCGGCGTTGCAGATATTCAGCCACTGCTTCTTGGCAAATGCCATACGATCTGTATAGTCGCCGTTGCAGCGAAGCTTTGCAGCCACATAGGATTCCAGATCGCCCAGCAGATAGTAGTTATCCGGTGCATGCCAGCTGGCACCGTCCAGCAGAGAATAGTACAGTTCGCGGAAATCGCCGCTGCCGCCGTCGCAGCAGGTGCCGTCGATCAGAGTTTCTACCACGCGGCGAATCTTTTCGTTCTCGGAGAACAGCTTCCGGCTGTCGTAGGTCGGCATGATCTGTTCCAGTTCCTCTACCTTTGCACCAAAGATGTAGTTGTTTTCCTCGCCGGCTTCTTCCACGATCTCGATGTTGGCACCGTCATAGGTACCCAGTGTCACTGCACCGTTGAGCATCAGCTTCATGTTGCCGGTGCCGGAAGCCTCTGTGCCGGCAGTAGAGATCTGCTCGGAAACGTCTGCCGCAGCTACCAGCTTTTCCGCATAGGAAACGTTGTAGTTGGAAACGAATACCACCTTGATCTTCTGTGAAACCAGCGGATCTGCTTCCACCAGCTTTGCCACTTCGTGGATAAACTTGATGATCGCCTTGGCACGGCGATAGCCCGGAGCAGACTTTGCACCGAACAGGAATGTCACCGGTGTAATGTCCGCAATGCTGCCGTCTTTCAGTCCGAAGTACAGATACAGAATGGAGAACGCATTCAGCAGCTGACGCTTATATTCATGCAGCCGCTTGATCTGAATGTCGAAAATCGACTGCGGGTCGATCTGTACGCCCTCTTTTTCTGCGATATATGCAGCAAGCTGTTCCTTCTTGGTCTGCTTGATTGCCAGAAAACGCTCCAGTACAGCGGTATCGTCGGCGTAGCGTTCCAGCTGCTTCAGGTCGTCCAGATGAATCTTCCAGTCATCAGAACCCAGCAGTTCGGTCAGCAGACCGGACAGTTCCGGATTGCACAGAGCCAGCCAGCGACGCTGGGTAATGCCGTTGGTTTTGTTCTGGAACCGTTCCGGATAAACCTGATACCAGTCTTTCAGCACGGAATCCTTCAGAATTTCGGTATGGATTGCCGCAACGCCGTTGGTGTGTGCCGAAGCATACACTGCTATCCGTGCCATGTGCACCATGCCGTCCTGCACCAGCTTCATGCGGTTTGCCTGTGCCTTGTCCACACCCTTCTGGTACATCTCGGTCATGAACTGTTCCTCGATTCGCAGAATGATGTCATAGACTGCCGGCAGCAGCTGCTGCACCAGATTGCAGTCCCATTTTTCCAGTGCTTCCGGCATGACGGTATGATTGGTGTAGTGGAAGATCTGCCGTGCCATGCCGAACGCCTGCTCGAATGTATAGCCGTTTTCCGGCAGCATCAGCTGACGCACCAGTTCCGGTACAGAGATGACCGGATGGGTATCGTTCAGCTGGATCGCCAGCTTGTCCGCCAGATTGTCCAGCGTGCCATAGGCAGCCTTATGCTTTTTCAGAATGTCCTGCAAAGATGCGGCACAGAAGAAATACTGCTGTTTCAGACGCAGCTTCTTACCCTCCCATGTGTCATCGTTGGGGTACAGCACCCGTGAAATGTCCTCTGCATACACGGTTTCTGCCGCAGCTTCCAGATACTTCTGCTGGTTGAACAGGTCGAAGTCAAAGGTGTGCACCGGCTCTGCCTGCCACAGCCGCAGATTGCCGATGTGCTTGGTCTTGCAGCCAATGACCGGCATGTCATAGGGCACGGCACGAACGGTCTGTCCTGCAAATTCTACCAGCACGGCATCTTCTTCCCGACGGACAGACCACGCATCACCGTAACGCATCCAATCGTCCGGCACTTCCTTCTGGCAGCCGTCCTCGAAGTACTGCTTGAACAGACCGTACTTATAACGAATGCCATAGCCGTCCAGCGGCAGATCCAGTGTTGCCGCACTGTCCAAAAAGCATGCAGCCAGTCTGCCCAGACCGCCGTTGCCCAGTGCTGCATCTTCGATCACTTCCAGATCAGACAGGGAAACGCCCAGTTCTGCAAAGGCTTCCTCTGCCTCCTGCATCACGTCCAGAACCAGCAGGTTGTTGTACACGGCACGTCCCACCAGAAATTCCATAGAGAAATAGCAGGCACGGCGGCTGTGTTCGTGAGCGTCCATGCTCTTTTTCCAATCCGGTGCAATGGCTTCCATGACAGTTTCGCCCAGTGCCTGATGCAGCTGCTGCGGGGTGGCGGTTTTCGGGTCTACGCCGTGGAGGGCGTTCAGGATACCGGTTTTCAACGCTTCTTTCTTCATCATGACTTCTTCTCCTTTTTCTCCATAGGTTTCGTTCCGGCAGCCGCCTTGGCTGCTGCTTTTGCCGCTGCTTTCTGCCGCTTTTTGGACACCGGCTTTTGCAGGGATTCTTCCGGCAGACGGTTGAACAGTTCATTCAGCTGGTAGATCCGCTTTGCCAGTCTGGGGTTGAAATCGCTGGTCAGTGTCCGATACTGCCAGTTGCCGCCGGTCGTGGACGGCGTATTCATGCGGCCCTCCGGACCTGCGTCCAGAAAGTCCTGCATCTGTGCCACGGCGAGGTTTGCCGTGCTGCTCCATGTCAGCCGCAGAATGGCAGCCGGCAGGTCGTTGGAACTCCGGCAGTGGAGATACCGCTTCGCAAAGGCAATGGTCTTTGCCGGCGAGCCGTGGATCCAGCCGCGGAGCGTCATATTATCATGCGTGCCCGTATAGGCAACGCAGTTGGTCGTGGTGTAGTTCTGGGGCAGATAGGTGCTCTTGGGATCATCGTCAAAGGCAAACTGCAATACTTTCATGCCCGGATAGCCGGAATCCTTCAGCAGCTTCCGCACTTCCGGTGTCACAAAGCCCAGATCTTCCGCAATGATCGACAGGTCGCCCAGTGCTTCCTTGACAGCTTGGAACAGAGCCATGCCCGGACCCTTACGCCACTCGCCCACCTCGGCAGTTTTTTTGCCGTAGGGGATTGCATAAAAGCTTTCGAAGCCGCGGAAGTGGTCGATACGCACGGTGTTGTACAGTGTGGACGCACTTTTCAGCCGCTGGATCCACCATGCAAAACCGGTTTTCTGATGATACTTCCAGTCATACAGCGGGTTGCCCCACAGCTGACCGGTAGGTGAGAACACGTCCGGCGGACAGCCTGCCACATCGATGGGCGTTCTGGTCTTGTCCAGCAGGAACAGTTCCGGATTCACCCACACATCAACGCTGTCATATGCCACGTAAATGGGAATATCGCCGACAATGGAAATGCCATTCTGGTTGCAGTACGCTTTCAGCTGACCCCACTGCTGATAGAACCAGAATTGCAGCACAGTGTAGAAGCTGATCTGTTCCGCATAGGTTTCCTTTGCCTTTTCCAGTGCCTTCGGTTCCCGCATTGCCAGCGGCTTTTCCCACTGGTACCACGGCTTGCCGTCATGGGCATCTTTCAACGCCATAAACAGGGCATAGTCCGGCAACCAGTACTTCTGGGCTTCGCAGAATTCCAGATAGGCTTTATCCTCTTTCCGGAAGCGGGAAAACGCCGTCCGCAGCACGTGGAAACAATAATTATACACGCGGGCATAGTCTACCCGACGCGGGTCTTCGCCCCAGACAATGTCCTCGTAATCCGGCGGTGCCAGATAGCCCTGCTTTTCCAGCCGCTGGAAATCAATGAAATAGGGATTTCCGGCGTGGACGGAAAAGGACTGGTACGGGGAATCGCCGTAGCTGGTCGGCGACAGCGGCAGGATCTGCCACACCTGCACACCGCAGTCCCGCAGGAAATTAGCAAACATATAGGCAGAATCGCCCAGCTTTCCGATGCCGAATTCTGACGGCAAACTGGAAATGTGCATCAAAATACCACTTTTTCGCATATTGATACCTCCAAAAAATAAAACTTGAATGGATTGCTTTGGACTGGAAACTCCAGCCGCATATTTTCTCCCATTCTGCACAGACTACGTTTATGCATACACACGAAACAGGAAGTGATTTTTTTGAAGCTGCATATCCGATTCTACGAACTCTGCTGGTTCTTCCTGCTGGGGGCGTTTGTCTACAGTCTGCTGGAGATCGTCTGCCGCGGGTACACCCACTGGACCATGACGCTCACCGGCGGTACGGCTGCGGTGGGGCTGTATCTGCTCCACGCGGCAGCACCGCCGAAAACGCTGCTGCTGCAATGCCTTTGCGGAGCACTGCTGATCACGGCACTGGAATTCACCGTTGGGGTGGCGGACAATCTGGTCATGGGCTGGAACGTCTGGGACTACAGCAGCATGCCGCTGAACCTCTACGGACAGATCTGCCTGCCCTTTTCGGGACTGTGGTTTTTGCTGTGCATTCCCGCATTCGGCATTTGCAGCATCGCCGCAAAACGGTTCCGCCTGCCGGCATAAGTCTGCCGCCATCGATTTTCCAAAGCTTAGGGAAACACTGCATAAAGCTTGTGCGTAAGATGCGTAGTCAGATTTTTTCGGCAGATTGCCTAGAAATTCCGCAGGCATACTGTATGGTCGCAATTCATCTTAGTGCGACACTCCTTTGTTCTCGAGCAGAATCCTGCCTCGAACGCAGTCGTATTGCAAGGGATTTCTGGGCAATATGACGGAAAATCTGCAAGCAGATTGCGTGCAAAGCCGTCAGGCGGGCTTTATGCAGTGTTTCCCCTAAGGAAACGCTGCATAAAGTTTGCATGGAATTGCTGACGGCGTTCCCTTTTCTTCCCCTTTAGTATAGCACAAACCGATTTTCTTGGCAAGGGGATTTACAAAAGATTAACCGGATTCGTGAAAAGCTTGTATAGATTCATCTTTTTTCATCTATATTTTTGTGCAAAAAAACACGATTTCCGCGGTGGGAAATCGTGCTTTTTAGAAATGACAGGAAAAATACTGTTCCGATCAGTGTTCCATCAGCAGCCGTTCATTGCAGAACTCACACTCCAACAGAGAATTTCCGAGGGAAATAAAGCTCTTAGGCAGATAGGTTTCAGTGTGGGTAATACAGTTGGGATTCTTGCAGACTGCACCGGGGAACGTCTTGCCGCGGAGCAGTGTGGTGTGGGTGTCCAGATTCAGCATGGTGATGATCAGTGCCATGCGGACGTACATGCCATACTTTGCCTGCTTGAAGTACATCGCACGGGGGTCTTCGTCCAGAGCCACTTCGATTTCGTCCACGCGGGGCAGCGGGTGCAGCACGACCAGGTCTTTCTTGGCTGCCTGCATCTTCTTGGTGGTCAGGATATAGGTGTCCTTCTGTGCCAGATATTCCTCGCGGCTGGCAAAACGCTCCTGCTGGATCCGTGTCATGTACAGAACGTCCAGCTTCGGAAGAACTTCTTCCAGAGAAGAAACCTCCTCAAAGTCACAGTTGCTGGCGTTCAGAATATCCTTGACATAGGACGGCAGTCCCAGTTCCGGTGTGGAGATCAGAATGAAGTGGTTGCCCTCGAAGCATGACATTGCTTTCAACAGAGAATGCACGGTTCTGCCGTTGATCAGGTCGCCGCACAGACCAATGGTCAGGTGATCCAGTCTGCCCTTTTCACACTGGAGAGTCAGCAAGTCGGTCAGGGTCTGGGTGGGGTGCAGGTGCCCGCTGTCGCCGGCATTGATGACCGGACAGTCTGCGGACAGGGCAGCTGCCTTTGCCGCACCGGCTACCGGATGACGCATCACCAGAATATCTGCGTAGCCGCTGACGATCTTTGTGGTATCTTTCAGAGTTTCGCCCTTGGATACCGAGGAGTTTGCCGGATTGTCGAACCCGATCAGTCTGCCGCCCAGACGCAGCATTGCGGTCTGGAAAGACATCTGGGTGCGGGTGGACGGCTCATAGAACAAGGTCGCCATGATCTTGTTGCTGCATGCACCGGCGTAAATTTCGGGGTGATTTTTGATCTGTTCCCCCAGATCCACCACCTGTTTCCACCACGAAACAGGATAGTCGTTCAAATCAATCAGATGCGGATACGGTGAAATCATGATATTGTACCTCCGTTGTTTTCTCCGAAGTCGTGCATCGGCTTCGGGAATTTATGGCAATACCGCTGGGAGCCAGCGGAGTTGTCTTTACAAAATACTGCTGCCGTTGATGTACATCTTGAACTTTTTATCAAAGAACAGGGCAGCACGCTTGGAAAGCAGCATGCGTTCCATGAAAATTTCGAAATATTCCAGCACAGAGGAGATCTCCGTGTCAATGGTCAGATCCAGAACGAGTGACTTTTTGTCCTCGCTGAAATGCAGGTTGGAGTATTCCACCGCATAATTCACGCGGTCGTGAATATCGAAAGTCATAAAGTCGGTGTTCCGCACGCGGCTGCGGCGAACGTCCGTCTTGTCTGCAATAATCAGGGCAGCGGAAATGGCATCTACCGGCTGGGCAGTGCCCTCGTCGTGGTTGCCGATCGCCGAGATGATAGAACAGATCTCGTCTACCGGCATTTCCAGCCGGTCCAGCAGACGAAATGCCATGACTGCACCGCTTTGGGCGTGGTCGTTCCGGTTGATGACGTTTCCGATGTCGTGGAGAAAACCGGCGATTTTCGCCAGTTCCACCTGCCGCGGCGGATAGTTCAGAGTTTCCAGAATCATTGCCGCATTGTGTGCCGCCTTTTCCACATGGGCAAAGGAATGCTCGGTATAGCCGATCGCCGCAAGGGACATATCGGCACGGCGGATATATTCCCGAATATCGGGATTCTGCCGGATATAGGCATAGGTTACATGACTTGCCATTTTTGTTCTGCCGCTCCTTTACGCTCCGCATGCCTCCGGAAAATAGATCTGGTACCATACCAAGAACATATACAGTGTCCAGATCTTCCGGCTGTTGTCTGCCTTGCCTGCACGGTGATCGTCCAGCAGATGCACCAGCTTTTCGGTGTGGAAAAACCGGTTTGCCTCGTCGCTCTCAAAGCGTTCCCGCACAATGCTGTAGTATTTGTCTTCTTTCAGCCAAACCCGAATCGGTACCGGAAAGCCCAGCTTCTTCTTGGCTGCGGTCTTTGCAGTCTGGGGCGGAGTGTCCTTTTTGGCAGCCAGACGCATGGCGTACTTGGTGATATACGGCGTCTTTTCGTCGGTAACGGCTTCGCGGGTGACGCGGTACCGTGTGGGGATCTGCTCTGCCAGTTCCATGACCTTTTTATCCAAAAACGGCACACGCAGTTCCAGCGAATTCGCCATGCTCATCTTGTCGGCTTTCAGCAGAATATCCCCTGCCATCCACATGTGCAGATCCAGATACTGCATCTTTGTCACATCGTCCTGATCCTGCACCTTGTCATAGAACGGCTTGGTGATTGCCATGGGATCGGGAGCGTTGGTGCGGATCTTCAGCAGTGCCTTGCGTTCCTCCGGTGTGAACATATAGGCGTTGCCGATAAAGCGTTCTTCCAGATCCTTGCCCTTGCGGACGAGGAAGTTTCTGCCGCGGTGTGCCGGCATTTTCTCTGCGATGTGTCCGATGCCGCGACGCAGTCCGCGGGGCAGCTTATCATAGGCAGACCCGCCCGGTTCGCTGTAGACGTTGTAGCCGCCGAAGATCTCGTCGGCACCCTCGCCGGAGAGCACGACTTTCAGGGACTGGGAAGCCAGATTGCACACGAAGTACAGGGCGATCGCTGCCGGATCCGCCAGCGGTTCGTCCATGTGGTACTGGATCATGGGCAGCTTTTCCCAGTATTCTTCCGGTGTGATGACTTTGTTATAGTTCTTCTTGCCGATTGCCTCGGAGAAGCCCTTTGCCCAGCCGATCTCGTTATAGCGTTCTTCTGTACCGAAGCCGACCGTGAATGTCTTATCCACATTGGCAATGGCTGCCACATAGCTGGAATCCACGCCGCTGGACAGGAATGAGCCAACTTCTACATCGGCGATCTTGTGAGCCTCTACGCTGTCGTGGAACGTATCCGAAATGCGGTTCACCCATGTGTCCAGATCCGGCTTCTGGTCTGCCTTGAAGTGAACGTCCCAGTACCGCTTCATGGTAAATTTGCCGTCCTGATAGGTGAAATAGTGTGCCGGCGGCAGCTTATACACTCCTTGGAAAAAGGTTTCGTCACAGGGCGAGTACTGGAACGTCAGATAGTTTTCCAGTGCGGCGGTGTTCAGTACCTTTTTAAAATGCGGGTGGCACAGAAAGCTCTTGATCTCCGAGCCGAACAGGAATGTTTCTCCCATCTGGGCATAGTACATGGGCTTGATGCCGAAAAAGTCCCGTGCTCCAAAGAGTTTTTTCTCCCGCTTATCCCAGATGACAAAGGAGAACATGCCCCGCAGCTGTTGCAGCAGGTCTGCACCGTATTCCTGATAGCCATAGATCAGTACCTCAGAGTCTGTCTGTGTGGCAAAGTGATAGCCGGCTTCGATCAGACGGGCACGAATCTCCTGATAGTTATAGATCTCGCCGTTGAACAGCAGTGCCAGATTGCCGTCCTCGCTGTACAGCGGCTGTGTGCCTGCCTCGGAAACATCGATGATGCTCAGGCGGCGGTGTCCCAGTGCAATGTCTTCGTCAATATAAGTACCCTCTGCGTCCGGTCCGCGGTGCTTGATCTTATCCAGCATCTCTCCGAGAACCACGTTCGAGTTGTCAATATGATTGGTGAATCCTACAAAACCACACATAAGTTTTCTCCTTTGTTGGAATTATCGAAAGATTTCAGTGTTGCCCCTGCAAAAAACACTTGCAAAATGCCGCTTTATCGTTTATAATAGTAGCATACGTTTCAAACCTGTTGAAAGGAGTTCCGCAATGCGTAAAAGACAAAAGCAGCTGCACCGTGTTGATGATATTCACAAGCCGAAGCCGTTTCTGCGTTTCCGGCTGCGTGTTGTTGTCGCTTTTTTCATTATATGTATGCTTGCGTGTCTGGTGTACTATATGATCCTTGCCAACGCAGACCCAAGTCATATTATTACCGGAGCACTGCCGGCAATTCTGTAAATCGCTTTTTCTTAGGGCAATACCGCACAAAGATTATGCGACAGATGCGTCGTCAAATTTTTCGTCAGATGAAGCAAAAAGCGGAGTGAATACTGGATGTATTCACGAGCATTTTTGTGAAATATGACGAGAAATTTGCAAGCAGATGGCGTGCAAAGTCGCCAGACGCTCTTTGTGCGGTGTTGCCTTAAAATTCGGTGGGAATGTCCGCGGGATACGCCGTGGGGACAAACCCGCCGTTTTTTTCGTCATAGGCATATGCCGCCCTGCACGGGGCAGAAGATACCCCCAGAAGCGGTGTCAGCTTCGGTTCCAGTTCCAGTGCTCTGGCGACGGATACCAGCAGCCCGTTTTCCGGATTGGACAGTTCCAGTCCGGTTTCGCTGCCCTGTAACAGCTGCCAGCCGGTATCCCGTTCTGCACAGACAGCATCTGTCCGCAGCAGCAGGCGGATCTCACCGCTTTCATAGGCACGGCGTGTCAGGTAAACGATTCCCTCGCCGCCGGTCGTCTTGGATTGTGCCATTTTCTGATACCTCCGTTCCGGCAGAGATCTGCCGAGCATATCCCCAGTTTGGCGGGGCATGTTCTGATATACTATTATATCGCAGTTCCTGAAAAATTGCAAGCCGGCAGTCCGGTTTCGGCGGCAAAATGGCAATATGCACAAAATCCACAGCGGATTTCCTCTGAAAATCGAAAAAAAACTGCGGATTTCCGCTTGACATTTCCGCTGAATCTATGGTATAATAGTTCTTGTACTGTCAGAGAGACCGGTTATAATCTTGCGAAATGCCGGCAGTGCAGTCTAACCCAACTGCCCTCTGCCTGATCCTGCTTTTTGGCTGGATCGAGATTATTTTTGATAGAAGTTTCAATGGAGGAATTGACTATGGCAACAACTATGCCGAAGGCTGGCGAAGTAGATCGCAAGTGGTATGTGCTGGACGCTGCCGGCAAGCCGCTGGGCCGTGTCGCTGCAAAGGCTGCACACCTGCTGCGTGGTAAGCACAAGCCCACATTCGCACCGCACGTTGACTGCGGTGATAACGTAATCATCATCAACTGTGACAAGGCAGTTCTGACCGGCAACAAGCTGGAAAAGAAGTTCTATTACTGGCACACCGGTTGGATCGGTGGTCTGAAGAAGACACAGTATAAGGTTATGATGGAAGAAAAAGCAGATGAAGCAATGACGATCGCTGTTAAGGGCATGCTCCCGCACAACACTCAGGGTGCAAACCAGCTGAAGCGTCTGCACGCTTACAAGGGTGCAGAGCACAAGCAGGCGGCTCAGAAGCCGGAAGTTTGCGAGTTCTAAGAGAAGGGAGCAGAAAAGATGTACGAATCTAAGGTAAAATACTATTATGGTACCGGCAGACGTAAGCACTCTGTTGCAAGAGTTCGTCTGTATCCGGGCAACGGCAGCATCACGATCAACGGCAGAAGCATTGACGAATACTTCGGTCTGGATACTCTGAAGCTGATCGTTCGTCAGCCGCTGAATCTGACTGACAACATGGACAAGCTGGACGTTATCTGCACAGTTACCGGCGGCGGTGTCACCGGTCAGGCTGGTGCGATCCGTCACGGCATCTCCCGTGCTCTGCTGGTATTCAGTCCGGAACTGCGTCCGGTTCTGAAGAAGGCTGGCTTCCTCACTCGTGACCCGAGAATGAAGGAACGTAAGAAGTACGGTCTGAAGGCTGCACGTCGTGCACCGCAGTTCTCAAAGAGATAATTTTATCCCGTTTGGGAGTGCTGAAAATCACCTATTTTGCGTCGTTTTTGTCGTTTCGATTTTGCCTAAAATAGGGTGTTATTTAGGCGGTAACTAACACGTAACTAACAGGTAACTAACAAAAAAAGAAAGGCATTCACCCTCTGTGGTGAGTGCTTTTTTGGTTTATACGAGTATTTACAGCATATCTGCTCATAATATTATATAGCGGTATTTTTTGATGCAGCATGATATGTTGTATGATTCGCTTTTTAGTAAGAAGAGGAGGAGTGATTGTATGGATTTCAAGTTGAAGGATCTCGGTAAAATCAAAAAAGCGGATATAAAACTTGATGGGATCACTGTCATTTGCGGTGACAATAACACTGGTAAGAGTACGATTGGCAAGTCGCTTTTTTCCTTTTATAATGCTCTATATGATTATAAGACAAAAATCAGTATGCAGAAAGATTCAAGGTTTAAGAATTTTATCTTGTCGAATATAAACTCCATGGATGTGCCGGTTAGACTCCTTGACAATGATAGCACAATGTCCTTTATCACTTCTCAGGCTGAAGATTTTTCTGTTGAAGATGTAAAAAAATATCTTGAGGAAAATTACCCCATAAAAGTTACAAAGAACAAGGTAGCTTCTCTGGTTGAATACTTAAACCTACCGGAAAAAGATATTTTGAACGAATATGTATTCCGCTACTTTAATCTTGTTATGAATGGGCAGATCAAGAATTTGAATTCAACAGGCAAAAGTTCTGTTACTGCAGAAATAAAGGGAAAAAGCGATACAATTCTATTAAATAAAAAATCCTGCTCCTGTGAGTTAGATGAACCCATTGAGCATTCTGCATACTATATCAATAACCCATTTGTACTGGATTGGCTTAACCTAACGAATGTATCATGGTTCTTATCTGCCCTAAATCCTATGGACAGAAACGTGATTAGTGCAATAATAAAAGCACAGGCAGACATAAATGAAGACTCAATGTCCAACATTCTTGAAACCGTTATAAACAAAAAAGAACTCGATGAGATCAGAAAGGTTTTGAAAAGAGCCTATGCCGGTGATACTGTAATCAGTCATGGTAAGTATTATTACAGTGAAAATGGTGTGGATTTCGACTTCAGAAACATTTCAGCTGGTCTTAAATCTTTTGCTCTCATCGAAAGAATGCTTGAAACAGGTGTACTGAAGAAAAAAGATATTCTTATTCTTGACGAGCCTGAAATCCATCTCCATTCTGAATGGCAAATTATCTACGCCGAACTTATTGTTGCTCTTCAAAAATATTTTGATTTGACCATTCTCATTGTCACACACAGTTTCCAGTTCCTCGAATCCTTGAATTTCTTCATGAAAAAGTACGTGATTTCTGAAAAAGGAAATTATTATATCCCAAAGCAAACCGAAAAAGGAGTCATTATTGAAGACAATGACAGTAATCTGAGTGATATGAGAAAAAGTCTAAAAAGTGGAATGTTTACTTTAGCTGATATGCAGCTCGACGAACTTAGCAGTGGTGATTCTGATGAAGAAGATGACGAATGACTACTTTCTAAAGTTTTGTGACATCGTGGAACGCTCCATGCCCGATCCTTCCCAATTTGACAATTGTCGTAAGGATATGATAGACGCTTCTTTTGATGATCGCAACGAGGTGTTTGTATATACTGATACTTCTCATAATATGGAAGTCTTAAAACTTGATGAATATACGAAAGAGTTTGAAAAAAGACGGCGCAATGAAATCCCAAATCTAAAAGAACATCAACCAAGTGCTGTTGATGCCGTTTGCGTCAGCAAAGACAATGAGTGGTTCTTAATAGAATTCAAAAATGAACCTATAAAGAATATTTTGAAGTCTACTCCCAAGAAGATGTTAAGCTCTGTTTGGCTAATCGCTTATTTGTATTCCACCTTATCTGAGCAGATATCAGATGAAAAAGACATCTTGAAATTTGCAAGAGAAAACATAACGTTTATCACCGTTGTAAGCTCTGAAAAGAATGAAAACCTTGAAGAGACTATCGGTGCAACATGGGAAAAAGACGGTCCATTTTATACTCCACTGAAATTTATGAAGTATAAAGGGTATTATTTTAAGGATGTGTACGTGTTAACCGAAAAAGGACTGAGATTTTTTATAGAGAGCTTTGAATAACAACTACATTACAAAAAAAGCTGAGACCGAAGTCCCAGCTTTTTCTTATATCTTATTGATCGCCTCCAAAAGCTCTTCCACATTTACGTGTGTATAGACCTTTTCAGTAACCGACATTGCGCCTGAATGTCCTACAATCTTCTTTATCAGTGTAGGATTGACATTCTTTGCTGCCATCATAGAAATACAAGTATGGCGTGTATCGTGGGGTTTGTGCGTACATCCGATGCGTTTCATGATAGGAGTCCAATAGGAATCATAGTAGTTACGATATGTAAAGTGACCTCCATCGGGCGTGTGCAGCAAATACTCACAGCCCTCTTCATACCACTTTTGGAATATGGGATAGGTCTTGTCATGTATCGGAACCATTCTGATGCCACTACTGGTCTTGCTACGCACAACGTTGAAACAATGCTCGTCTATATGAACATCCTCACGTTTCAAGTCGAGCAGTTCTGACACACGCACACCGCTGTAGATCAGCATCAGTACGATCTGCGCATAGATATCGTCCTTCTGCATCCAAAGAGCCTGGATCTCGCCTTCTGTGAACGGCGTGCGATCCATTTTGTTTGGATTCTTGTTCTTGAATTTCTGGATATTCACGTACTGTGAATAGTCCTTGCTGCAAAGCTCGTACTTCATGGCATAGTCGTACATCTGGTTCAGCAGCACCTTCAATTTACGAAGTGTGGGATAATTCTTTCCGCAGGTGTCTACAACGCTCTGCAGATCCATCAGTTTCAGATCCTTGAACACTCGGTTATGCAGCGGCTGACAAGCCTTATAGGATGCCTGATAGCCCTTTACATTCGATTCCGAGATCGTCGGAAATTTCTCAGATGCCCATTTGTCGAACACCTCAGAAAAAGTGATCTTTGATACCGCAATGTCATATGGATTTTTGTTGTACTCCATAAGCATCTCAAGACCTTTTGCTCTTGTCGGAGCATAACCGATGGTAACGCAGACTTGTTTGCACTTGCCGGTTTCCACATCGATCTCCCAACCGACTGTTTTGCGTACGATGTACGGATTACGTCTTTTGCCGGACAGCTTATAAACTGTACCAACGCCGTTTCCCAGTTTCATTGGCATCATCTCCCTTCTTTGCCTTAAACAACTTTATACTACGTCGTTATTGCTCATATCCTTAAAATAGCCGGTCTCCTCCCATACCTTTTTGTCTGGGCAGAAGTAATTGTATTCGCTGGATCCTTCTTGTTTGAGGGCATATCCAAATTGAAGGATACGTTTCTGAATGCCAATGCGTATAAACTGCTGGCTCTTGCCGGTTGCTTTTGCGATTTCGGTAATAGGGACGTTTCGTCCAGTAAATTTAGGTGTTTCCATGTTAAAGTCCTCCTTTTAGACACAGCCAGATTGTTCTATCATGGCTATAGTATACAACTGAAATAATAGCGCCTGTCAATAGAAAAATCATTCTCCCCTATTGACAAGTGCTTATAGGTAATGGTATAATTAGACAGAGGCTATGTTGAAAACTTCAACTTTTGCCTTTATTTCGTACGCAATTCCTGCTGCCTTCAGTATGTCATTGATCGTACTGATTTGAATGTTGCTGGTGAGCTGTTTGCCATCATTGTAAACCTTGGTGCTGTTGCAGGCAACCTTCAGCTTTGCTTTGAGGCTGTCAAGGCACTCGGCGTTCTTCTCAGAGTTCTTGTATGTATCAAAAGCCTCCGCAGCCTTTGTCTTGAAGTCAAGGATTCTGTCATAGTACAGGAACATATCGTCTGAGATGACTGGCTTTTTACCATAGAGTTCAAGGACAGCCTGGGCAAAGGCATGAGGCTTTTCGGGGTCTTTTCGCAAGCCTCTGAGAAAGTCGATCTGATACGCAAGTGCCTTTTCTGCCATTGTATTTACAACAGGGTGCTTTACTTTGCTGTCGTAATATACGAGTGCAGGATAATTCGCTGCATACTCCAATGCCAGATCTGGATCTGCTTTGACCTCTTTGACCATTCTCATTTGCTGCTCTGCACTTGCGATCGCATTGCCGATGTCGGTCATAGAGTAGTCAGGAATAAGAACCGTGATCTCTCTGGGATTCTTGCGGTTGACTCTCGCTCTGCCAATCACCTGCTTTAGTGTGATTGGATCCAGTGTTTCGACAACAATCAGATTCAATTCATCGTCGTGCAAGGACACTCCGTTCTCAGCCACCTTGGTGGTGATCAGGTTTCGATCTGAAAATCTCTCATTTTGAGCGATCTCTGCAATTTCTGCACGTTTGTCTTCATCTGAGTAGATGTGCTGGGTATTGCCTAACACTTCTTGAAGCACTTTTCCCTTGCTGATATCATTTACATAGATCAGGCTTTTGGTGCCCTGCTCATTTTCTCGTTTGATATAATCAGCAAGTTCCTTTGTGTCGTCTGGGGTGTATAGCTTGAAGTTGATATAGTTCCAATTGCTTTCCATCGAGTAAACCATCTTCAATCTTGTTTTGTACGAAGCATACGCATGGAAAACAGATTTTACATTGGTATCCCAGTCCATTGCAAAAAGCGCCTGCTCTTGTCCTGATTCACATTCTATTTCCGCTATCACAGGAGTAACCGCATCTGGTGTTGCCGTGAGGTAAATTCTTGCGGTATTGTCACGATTTGCTTTCAGATACCGAATGATTTTCTCTGCGTACACCGAGAAATTTGCATCTTCCAGCAGACAATGGACTTCGTCAAGTATGAGGAGGTATTTTTTGCCTTTATACTTATACGTTGTCTCAGCAAGTTCTTGATAGGTAATGGCGATGATGTTCTCTCCCAAGGAAATGATGTCAAGCAACTCTGCAGGAACATCGAGTCCTTTCGATGCCTTGATATAGTCCTTTTTGAACTGACAAAGCGTCATCTTTCTGTTGGTCACATAGATGACCGGCATTGAAGTGTGCTTGATCATCTTGATTACTGCACTTGTCTTGCCAGAACCAGTTGGAGAGGCGATAAGCATTGACTCTCCCAAGCTTGGAATATCGTTCGAGTCAATGATCTGACTGATATACTGCTTTGAGGTGCCAACTTTATAATCGCCAATCAAACATAAGAATCGAAGAGCAACGCTCGGTTGCTCCTCTACTACTTTCAGCATTCTTTCTTCAAGTTCATCTTTTTCATACTTAGGATTGAACGGCATGATATACACACCGTCGGACTCCGTTGAAGATGCTTTTGATTTCAAGTCTTTAATCGTTATCATAACATTTTACTCCTTTCGGTTTAGGGATTAGAAATGGCTATGCCCTCATATCCGTTTCCCTGATGCTTTTTGACTTTTTTTACAACGTATCCATTCGAGAGAAGGTAATTGTTTAATGCCTGTGAAAAGCCCGTCACATCTTTGAATACATCACAGTTAAAGTCGAGACAATTCTGGAAAACATCGTACAAGTCTTTTGTCAGCACGAAATTACCGGGCATAGATCTCACATGACACTGCACAAAACGTTCTATGTTGTGATATTGCGCATTGATCGGCGTGAATTGCAGAGCGTAGTCATCCAGCCCGGCATCGTCACCGGCAAAGTGATAGCCATTTGCTTTCAGTCTGAAAAACGCATTCAAAGCCTCTGTTGTGACTGCATTCAATTCAGACCCCAGTATCTCTGACACAATGTTCGGATTTTGCTGACTTTTCGGGATCTTCACATCAAATGGCAGTGTGCAGATTCTGCGAACAATGGCGCTGTCACTGCTGCTGTACGCCATACCAATATTGTGATTACTTGCGATAATGACCTTACAAGTAGACGTAAAGCTGACCTGATTCGAATTTTTCTTGTCAACCGTAAGCCGGTCATGTCCAGAGATGCTCTTTAGCTTAGCCAGCTGATCTGTATTGAGTTCCAAGGCGCCTTCATCAGAGCTAACGTTGATCCGTGCCTCCTGAATCTCTGACATTGCAAAATTGCCGCCAAGCAGATTTTTCATGGATAAGCCTTTGACTGCAGAAGGACTTAGCAAACTGCATATCAGGTGGATAAAGGTAGATTTACCGTTATCTCCAGATGCACCAGGGAAAACAAAAAAGCGTTTCGCATGAGCGTCACTACTGATGCAGTAGCCAATGATCTGGTATGCTCTCTCTTCAAGCGTCTTATCCCCAGCAAACAGAGTTGACATGAAACGGTCCATGTTAGGATGATACTGCGGGCCAGATCCCAGATACGCCCCGGTAAGCTGAATGGTCGGAAAGTAATCAGAAACAATATCAAACAATCCTGTACGGTTATTCAGAAAGCCGTTCGAACAATAGGTATAGCGTTCGTCATTTGGCTCTCCTTGGTACAGATCAGCTCGCATTTCCAACTCATTTGTAATACTGCAAATGGCAGGCTGTGTGAACTCATAGCCAAGCGCTGTAACATCAGAATACACTCTGCATATGAATTCCTTCTTATTGTAAGGAACATATACATTGTTCTCCTTCATGTAAAAGTGGTTTTGGTACCGCCATAAAGGCTTTTGCTGATTGAGTATGTTTACCACCAGATAAAATATCTCACTAGCATTTGCACAATTCAGTCTCTGGACTTTTGGCTCAGTCACAGCGTTTTGCAGTTTTTGAGGAACGACAGGTGGAGTTCCTGCCACTTCTGAATACGCTGCACCTGCTCTTCCAAAAATTTCAGGACTTTTTGCCATCTCTTCAAGTGTGATTGGTACAAACAATCCGTTTCCACCCTGCACAGGGGGTAAATGAGAATTTGTTTCATTCATCTTGATTTCCTCCTTTATTCAATTTTAAAGTTGTCAGCTGCTTGAGCTGTAAGTGTATTATAACAGAACTCAATTATTCTTGCAACACTTTTACACAAACAATGATAAATCTCTGGTTTTTTATTGTGCATTTTGTACAACGAGAATCACTTTTTTATCTAAACCATAAAAATATACGGTTAGAAAGGATTAAACATGAGACAATTTGATGTAGTTAATACAATCGTTGATATTGTATTTTCAGGTAAAACGACAGGTAACTATGTAGAATCTCAAACAGAAACGACACTTGACTGCAAACCGAAAATTTATATTGTTCATGGAGGTACACTACGTGATCACCTAAAAAATAAAAAGGAGACAGCAAGATTAACCGCAAGAGTAATAAATGCAATACTGTGCCGTGTAAAATTTTACCTCTACCCTGACTTACAAACTATTGACCCAGGTGAAACTAAAAAACCACCTGAAAAGTTACCCATTGAACCACATGACTTTGCAAATAGATGCGTAGCCGCTTTGATGACTTTATTTGATTATAATCTGTCAATGCTGAAAGTAAAAAAAGATGACAAAAACGCTGGTGAAAAGATAGATAAAATATATGATATAATCGAAAAATTGCTGCACATATTCGAAGGTGAAAGTGAAATAGGAGATGCAATTGTAAATAAAGTCTTTATGAAAATAATTATATCTTCTGTTGATAATATAACAAATAACACCTTACTAATTTACTATTTTGATTTTATCTGGGAATTCAACAGATATACAGCCAAATTATTTCAATATTATAATGAACTAAAATGTCAAGATTCTTACTTTTCAAAAGAAGATGTAGAAATTAGTGAAACAACAGAGAAATACGCAGAAGAAAGTTGCGAAAACTTGCGTAAAATTGTAGAATTATTAGATCATGCAGAACAAGTAGACATCGTACATGAAAGAGAAGATTTAATAAATAAAAATTACATATCGTCTGATGACATTGTTACAGATATATATGATGCTATAAACATTCGTATTAAAAAAGGCTCCCAAACTTTCTCTGATAATCTTAAAATGACTATGGCAGATCTAATTGCCGCAAATATAATCTATAAGTGGAGATATAGGAAGACAGTAAAATGTAACAATGACAATAAGACAAAATATGAGCTTCTCGTCAAGACCCTTGAAATGGTTTCTAAGACAATTAAAAAAACGCATGAGTTCCAAGAGTATTCTGCTATTCACCTCGACTTATTCGCTGATTTTTTTGAAAATTTAAAATCATGTATAGATTACCTAGAATTTTATTCAGCCGTCTTGCATCAGTTTGGTTTATGTGTTTTAAATGAAAATACACGTCTCGATATAAATAAACAGTATGTAACTATGCTTAATGAAGATGAATTTGATGAAATCGATAAAAAAATGCAGAAAATTTATTTACTTTGTAAAAAAATAGGAGTAGAGATTTCCCCTTTCCACACGGAATCAGAGAAAGATCTCTGATTCCACCAAGCAAGCCTGCGGTTCTTTGAACCTTGCTTGCTTTTAACACGGGAATTGTCTCCGATCTCATTGAAATTATTTTTTGTAAAAGTACTTTTTCATTCGGCTTATATATAGAGAAAGCAGAAAATATAGTATTTGAAAATAAAATTTAGGGTATGATAGTGGTATAACTGTTCCAGGTTCCAAGTCTTAATCAAGTTTGATCGTAGAATTGGGACAGGATACAGTAATAAGACAGTCTGCAAGAGGAAAACCTGTTTTGTCTTCAAACGCAAAGAACACCTGGAACGTGGAACGAAAATATAATGTATCCCACTCAATTGTATTATGGCAGGTTTATCATCGCAGCCAGTTCTTTCTGTAGAGGAATTGACAAGGCTTGCAAAGCCGCAGTCAAGGGCGTGGTGAGGTTTAAGGGGAGGGCAGACGCCAAGCCCTCCCCTTATCATCAAATAATCTTTTGAAAAAATAATTGTCAGAGGTACACAAGGAGCCTCTGACAATAAATGTTACACCAGATCATTTTATTGATGTTGCTTTAGCCGATAGTAGGATGAACGGGAGATGTGCAGTTGACCAATGGCTTGGGACACGGTGATTTGCTTTGCCTCAACAGCCTGCATCACGATTTCCCAGTTTTCGGGCAGTTCCAGCGTTGGTCGCCCAAACTTGATGTCTTTCTTCTTCGCCGCATCAATCCCCTCACGCTGTCTGCGTCTGATTTTTAACCGTTCATTCTCTGCAATACTTCCAA
>OLQC01000172.1_pt1 | contig 70116 bp, 56 predicted proteins | sample 1672471 | NCBI WGS metagenome assembly OLQC01 (sample SAMEA3136689, study PRJEB25190) | human gut metagenome | biome: human gut; feature: human-associated habitat; material: faeces | place: Austria | collected 2013 | reverse complement strand
TGCTGGGCATTGTCATGATTCCGGTTCTGGTCGGCATGATGAACATTACCACCGGTTAATTTTACTGTGATGGTAAATCACTCAAAGGAGGAACAGAGCATGAAAATAATGTCCTCTGTTCCTTTTTTGGCATTATGAAAAATTATTCAAAAAAGGAGGGATTTCATGGGCGTTGTTTCTGATTTTGTGGATGGCATTGAAAGTGCTGTCAAGGACTTTCTAAACGATGCTGTCACACAAACATTGAAAACAACATTCGAGCTGCTCCAAGGCGGATTGGATACCAGTAAAGCAGATGGCATTGGCGGAATGTTTCAGCAATTTCTTAGTGTTCATCCTGCAACCTTTACGGGCGGCGGAAGCACTGGTGCAACTGCTATCTGGACAACAATTGAAAAGGTTTGTAATGATGCAGTAGTACCTGTTGCTGGCATGGTATTTGCAATTGTCGTCATAAATGACTTAATGCAAATGGTCATGAGCAACAATAACTTCAAGGACATAGATGACAGCATTTTTGTTCGCTGGATATTGAAAGTAGTTTGTGGAGTGCTTTTAATCTCTAACACATACTATATCGCCTCCGGCTTTTTTGCATTTGGTACAAAAGCGACCGCAACAGCTATGACAACACTACTCGGCACAAATGCTTTTAGCGGCAATATCTCAGTTGCATCTGATTACGGTATCGGAATGCTCATTGTCCTACTGTTATTGTCGCTGATTATCTTAGTAGGCGTCTTTGTTATGCTTGCAGTCATTGTAGTTGTACTAGCATCACGTATGATAGAAATTTTTATGTACCTCGGAATTTCCCCTCTCCCAATGGCTACGATGATGGGAGGACAATGGTCAGAAGTAGGAAAGAACTGGTTTCGAGGACTTGTTGCACTGGCTTTTCAGGGCTTATTCATTATCCTTGCCTTAGGGATATTCTCCACAATGTTTACGAATGCCCTTGCAAAGTTATCTTCCGGAGGCTCTGCAATCATGCAGATGGCAATTTTATTGGGGTATACCCTCGCTTTGATCTTTACCATTCTGCGGTCTGGTGCAATATCCAAATCTATTTTTAACGCTCATTAACTTTTATCTTTTCCCTACTGTGACTGTAGAGAAAGTGATGTGCAAAAAGGAGGTGACAACTTGGCACAATATGTTCCCATTCCCAAAGACTTATCTGAAATCAAGCAAAAGTTCATTGCCGGACTTACAAAACGACAATCTATTTGCTTTGGAATTGGCTTTGCAATCGGAATTCCTGCTTTTTTTCTTGTGCGATCATTTGTAGGGTTGGGCGGCGGCATTGTTACTGGCGGCATTCTTGCCTCACCTGCTATTTTCTGTGGACTATACAGCAAAAACGGACTGCATCTGGAACAGCAAGTGAAATTGACGCTTGACTTCTTTCGCAGCCCCAGAAAACGAACCTATCAATCTGAAAATGTTTACCAACAAATCAAAGATGCAATAGAATATCAGCACTTACGCACAGTTTTGCGATATAACACGTATGAAATTCCAAAAAGAAAGGGAGGCAATCACCGTGCAAAAAAACAAAAAGCAGAAAAAGAACTCCAAAGCACCAACGCATAAAGCCGTTCCGGCAACGCCGTTGACAAAACAAGAGAGAAAAGCAATAGAAGCCAGAATGGCAAAATTGAAAAGCAGCAAGAAAAGCAGTACACAAAAGACAATTCCTTATCTGGAAATGTTTCAGGACGGTACTTGCCAGATAACAAATTCCACTTACTCGAAAACCATACAGTTTTTTGACATCAATTATCGACTTGCTACTTTTGACGAAAAGAATTTTATCTTCTCCAAGTATTGTGATCTCTTAAATTATTTCGATAACACTGTAAAATTCCAATTGACATTTGAAAATCAAAACACTGATGTCGATGAACTTCTGAAAATGTTGGAAATTCCGGAACAAACTGACGACTTCAACGATATTCGGCAAGAATACTCCGCTATGTTGAAAAGCCAATTGATTTCCGGTTCAAACGGTCGTGTGCTTCGAAAGTTTTTGACATTTACAGTAGAAGCTAGCTCGCTGCACAACGCCCGTTTGAAATTGGACAGTATCGCAGCAGAGGTACAAAACATTCTGCGTTCCATGGGCGTTGCAAGTACAATTTTAGATGGCAAAGAACGATTAGAAGTGCTCTACCGTTCATTGAATCCGTTTTCAGATGACCCCTTCCTTTTCGATTGGAAATACCGAATTAAGTCTGGTGCATCTACCAAGGATTTTATTGCACCTACCAGTCTTAGGTTTGTAAAATCAAATTTTGAAATCGGAGAAAATGGATTTGGTTCAGTTTATTCTATCAACTTGCTTGCCGGAGAACTGTCTGATGAGGTTTTATATGACTATCTTTCCAATGACGATCTGATATGCGTCAATCTCCATGTAGAGCCTTACGATCAAATTGCAGCATTGAAATTTATCAAAGGCAAGCTTTCCGACGTGGAAAAGATGAAAATTGACGAACAGAAAAAAGCAACGCAATCTGGATATGATCCGAATATCCTGCCGCCGTCTGTTAAGCTTTATATCGATCAGCTGGAAAAAATGCTGGACGACTTAAATAGCAAGAATGAACGTCTGTTCCACATCACTTTAACCATTCGGGCATATGCAGAATCCAAAAAGAAAATGAAACTTCAACAGGATTTGCTAAAACGAATTACGCAGAAAAACAGCTGCAAATTGTTTTCATTGGACTATGAGCAAGAACAAGGTCTTTGCTCCAGTTTGCCGTTGGGTTATAACAATGTCAAAGTGAATCGTGTATTGACAACTTCGGCTATTGCTGTATTTGTGCCATTCACGACACAGGAGTTGTTTCAGGGTACTGACGCTTCATATTATGGCTTAAATTCACTTTCGCAGAATATGATTATGGGAAATCGAAAATTACTGAAAAATCCAAATGGATTGATTCTTGGAACGCCGGGTTCTGGTAAGTCTTTTTCTGTAAAACGTGAGATTTTAGATACATTCCTAAAAACAACAGACGACATTATCATCTGTGACCCAGAAGCCGAATATTACCCTCTGGTACAAGCTCTTGACGGACAGCTGATTAAAATTTCTACAAGTTCTCAACAGCACATCAATCCTATGGATATTGTCTGGGACAATGAAGAAGACGACGAAAATCCAATTGCAGTAAAATCCGACTTTTTGATTTCTCTTATGGAATTGATTGTTGGCGGCAAATATGGACTAACCGCAGAAGAACGTTCTATTGTCGATCAATGTGTGAGAAATATCTATAACCACTTTCTTTCTCATAATCCTTCTAAGGAAACCATGCCGATTTTAGAAGATCTTCTCAAAGAACTGCGTGAAAATGGCGGAGATATTGCAAAGCGTGTTGCAAATTCGCTAGAGATGTACGTTACGGGATCACAAAACGTGTTTAACCACCGTACAACTGTGGACTTAAATAACCGCATCATTTGTTTTGACATTAAGCAGCTCGGCAATCAGCTAAGAAAAGTCGGTATGCTGATTGTACAAGATCAAGTATGGAACAGAGTTTCCTTGAACCGTGGAAACAAATCAACTCGATATTACATCGACGAATTTCACTTGCTCTTGAAAGAAGAACAAACTGCAAAATATTCTGTAGAAATGTGGAAACGTTTCCGAAAATGGGGCGGTATTCCTACAGGCATTACACAGAATATCAAGGACTTGCTGCAATCACAGGAAATTGAAAATATTTTCGATAACAGTGACTTCATTTATATGTTGAATCAGGCTGCCGGCGACAGAGATATTCTTGCAGAAAAGCTGCATATCTCTGACCAACAGTTAAAATACGTTACAAATGCCGGACGTGGACAGGGACTTATTTTCTTTGGAGATACAATCCTACCCTTTGTAGACAGATTCCCAAGAGATACAAAGATGTATCAGCTTATGACAACAGATCCAGCCGATCTTGCAAACAAAGTTTCATAACTCAATTTAGTGTCAAAGGTGGTGAAAAAAATGAGAATGCACAAACGTAGGCAAGTAGGATTTCAATCTGGGAGAGATTTTCAACTACAGGAAAAAAAGCACGTCCATGTTCATTTTTCTCAGCAAGTGGACGACTCCGGAAAGCTAAAAACAGGTGTACAAATTACACGCCAGCAAAATCAAGAAATTGGGAAATATCACGGCGTTTTTCATCGTGCTGCTTCTATACAGCATCACATCACCGGAGATGTTCCTAAGATTTTCCCTGACAATACCGTTGTATCTGCTGCAAAGAATGCCATGAAATTTACAGGACATACTGTTCTAGCAGCGGAAAATGCTGTGATTCGTCGAAAAGACCCAGCTCATGCAGATAATCGGCATTGGCATTTGCAATTTCAACGTATGCAAGATTCTACTGGAAATCAGCATACACAAGTTCATTTCATCCGAAAAGAAAATGAAAACCTCGGAAACACACATGGCTTATTCCATCGTGCAGCTTCCTTGCAGCATCGTATTACCGGAGATACTCCTAAGATCTTCTCTGATAGTGCTGCTGTATCTGCTGCGAAGAATGCCATGAAGTTTACAGGGCACACCATTCTGGCAGCTGAAAATGCTGTACTGCGACGTACTAGACCAGAATACGCTGATAACCGACATTGGCATCTGCAATTTCAACGCAATGCAGACAGCAGCGGAAAATTGCATACACAGGCGAGGTTTGTTCGTATAGAAAATCCTACAGTCGGTGAATATCACGGTGTATTACATCGCATTAACTCTATGCATCACCGTATCACTGGTGATACGCCAACGATACTGCCTGATTCAGTTGCCTTTCAAACTGCAAAAAAAGCACTTCGATTTACAGGACATACAGCATTAGCTGTAGAAAACGCTTTTATACGGCGTTTTGATGCTGGTCATGCTGATAATCGACATTGGCAATTGCAATTGAAACGAACACAAGATCAAAATGGTGGATTTCACACTAAAATGCACTTTGTGCGTACAGATGTTCCGCAATTGCAAAAAAGTCGTGGTGTGATACATAAAGCAGTCTCATTCCGTCACCGTATTTCCGGTGATATTCCATCTCTGACTAAACATCTGCAATCTCAACAACCAAAGACAAAGAAAGCTATTGTTGCAAAGGCAGCTGCACAAGGTGCGTGGGCAGATGTAAAATTAACTGCAAAAGCAGGAATAAATACTGCATTAGCCGCTGAAACCACAGCCTTAACAATCAAAGATATTGGCTGGTGTGAAGTCAAGCGTAAAATCGCTTATAAATATCAACGTGACGTTTCCAATGTAGATGATGCAAATCACGGTCTTCTTGCCAGCGGCAAAATTGTAAAGGATGCAGTTGTTGGATTCCAGCGATTTCAGCGGCAAAAAGTTACTCTAAAGCAAGAACGTCAACGACTTGTACAGAAAAAGCAGCATACAATGCTGCTTGCGGAAAAAACAAATCAAGGCTTACAAAAGAGTATTCATCGCCAAATAGAAAAGAAAGCTGAATTTATCAACCGGAAAAAAGATTTCCGCATATCCAAAAAGAATGGCACAGTTACGCCGCTTCAAAAAACTGCATTAAAAAGGCGAAAACAAGTCTATCGTTTTGAGAAAAAGAAGTATCAGAAATTCAAGCGTACTACTTACAGGATTCAGAAAAAAGAAACCAAGGCTTATTTCCTGCAAAAGAAGATCGTAAAATTCAGCAAATCTAAGCCGCTTATTTTTATGCCGATTGGCTATGCTGGAGCCCGTGCCAAATCTAGCAGCTGGCAAAAAGCTGTCAGTGCAGATGCTGACAATGATTTTATGCGATTAGCAGATGCCGGTGTTCGCACGGCAAGACGCTTTCAAAAATCACCTGCCCAAAAGACAAAAAAGGCACAGAAAAAGCAAAAATCCCTACAGAAAAAATCCAGTCAAACGCAAGTCAAGTTAAAGCAGCAGGAAAGCAAATTAAAGCAATCCAGCAGCAAACAGCAGCAAAGAAAAAAGAAAGCGAACCACAAGAAAAGAACAAAAAAGAAAAGTAGTTTAAAAGAACGTTTTCGTCGTGGATTCCATAAGGGAATTGAAGAAGCCGCCAAAAAATTTATGATTCCTGCTTTACCTGTTTTATTCGGTGGTCTCATCTTTCTGGTTATTCTTGTACTGATTTTTGGTGTCTTTGCAAATTCCGGCTTTATTATGGGTACATACGCCGCTTTGGACGATTCTCTCTCCAAATCAGAAATGGTATACACCAATTTTGCAAATAACATGAATAAAAAGGTGCTTGCTGTTGGAAATGAATCTCTATGGAAAATAGGATTAAATCAACTGGGTGTTTCTTTGGAAATCACAGAGAATTATGATGACACTCCTACTGAATTCATCTTTGGACAATCCGCTGTATTTCCTGACACTCCGGCATATGATTTCAATCCCAATCAGTTGTGGAGTTTTCTCTGTGCTTATTATTATGACTTTGACGCATCAGAGAAAGCAAAAGATAACGAAGAAGATTTTGATGTACCTTACTGGGAATATGACTCCGACACTTACAAAATTATAAAAAAGCTATTTGAGTTGGAGTACACTTTTGATTACCGGTACGATAACGCATCCAGCTGGAGTGAACTAGGTACATACACATACGATTGGAAATTCCATTATGTGACTGGAAGTGGAACCGAAAATGGCTATCCTTACATCGATTTCAAAGCCATTCCAAATGACTTAAAAGACTTTGCAAAAGTAAAATCAAACCGCATTTATTACAATGCCGAAAATGGTGAAATTCTAAATGCCAGAAAAAAATACAAAGCAACCGGCTGGTACTTACAAGATCAACGCTACAATGTGATTGATCCTTCCGGAAATGAATTGCCTTCATTCTACACACAAGATACAAACGCATTTCAGTATGATTACTCTTATACCGGTGGATATGGACGCTTCTATACATTTGAAAGATCAACCTATTGGATTCCCAGCAGCAAAAAAACATCTGATCCTGCCTTTTGTCCTACTGTTGCTCCCTATGACGTTGCCTTCTTCAAATTAAATAACAGTACAGATGTGTCTATCAAAAATGGTTTTTCTGGCTATTTGGGCTATAAAAGTGCTATGGAAAATAAGAATCTAATTACAGATGACTGGAATCGTCATTACGCCTATAATTCTTGGGCAAAAGTGAATGCAGAAGCTGGTGGCTTTTTGGGATATGGTTTCTGTACCTATTATCAAAAATACGAGTGGGTAAAAAATTGCACACTGTACTATACAGTGCATCAAAATTACACATTTGACGAAGCAATCAGAAAAATTCTAAGCGAGCAATCAGATGCCGCAGATCGAATTGCTTATTATGAACTTCTTTGTGGCTCCGGTAGTACTGGTTCTACTACCAATCTATTGGGCAATCATCAAACATTTCCATCCCCTGTAGATGGTGGTATTGTTGATTTAATTAGCGGCAATTGGATTTACAATGGCTATGGATATGATATGCACGGTTGGAATCAGGAACACTGCTCTATCAATCAGCATAACGGATTAGATATTATTCGCAATTCCGGAAGCAGCGTATACGCCATGGTATCCGGAAAAATTACAGATTATGATCCCGATACACATTCTCTTACCATTATTTCTTCTAAAAAGGTAGACCTGTGGTACGATAAAAAGCGAAAGGTAAAAATTCTATACAGCAATGTCAAACTAAAAAGTGGATTGAATAATGGAGACATTGTAAGTGCCGGAGAAAAAATAGGTACTTCTACCAGCGACCGAAACTGCTTTACTACCAAAAATGAAAAAGCAGTCTACGACTATGTTCACGTTCAAGTATACATTAGCTATGACTGGAACAGCTATGAAATGGCTGACCCAAGACTCCTTATCAATTATTAAAACGGAAAGGCAATTTGATATGAAAGAAACTACAAAAAGGAAATTGAAGCGGCTGCATCAAAAACTGAATGAGCTGGAAGAACGCATGAAAAAAGATGCAATTGATAAACGAGCTATTCAGAAGCAGATTCAAGACATTGAAAGCACTGAAATTTTTAATATGATTCGAAGGGGTGGATTATCCTTAGAAGTTGTTTGTGATGATCTGGAACTGGGAAAGAAGTTGCGTGAATCCGGCATAACAGCATCAGAAATTGCAGAAATGATTACATCGGAATCAAATACAGAAACAACCGCTATGAAAGAAACAAGCACAACCCCAAATGAGAAAGAGAGGAATTTCGAATGAAAAGAAAATGGATTGCAGCACTTGCTGCACTGACAATGGCATTGCCTTTTCCCATGAGCATTTCTGCTTCTGCGGTAAATGAGGATATTCCTGCACAAACTGATGAAAGCATGATGGGGCAAGAAGAAAGCAGCAATACCGATGCAGCACAAGAATCTGCGGATCAAATTCTGGGAGAAATTCTTGACTCCAACACAGCAAACGGAAATGCAGATGGCAACTCTGATTCGTCTCAGATTGATTATGAAAATGATCCCTACTATGATACCGAAGGAAATGCATCACTGATCGAGAATCAGAAGATTATCTATGATTCTGATGAGATGCAGTTTATCTCTGTAACCACAAAAAACGGAAATGTATTCTACATCTTGATCGACTATACCGCTGCAAAGGAGAATGGCGGTGAAAATGTTGTTTATTTTCTGAACAAGGTAGATGATTATGATTTATATACTCTGCTGAACGATGGAAATAATTCAGATAATTCGGTAGAGGACTACGAAAAACAGAACGGCACTGCATTTGGCAAAACCACATCTTCTATTGATGAATCCGAAAATGCAGTAGAAACAACTACTTCCACCGCTGCTGCTTCGTCAAGTTCGAAATCAGGAAACAAAAATATGATGATTATTCTTTGCGTGGTAGTTGTTATCGGTGCTGGTGCTGCAATTTTCTTCTTTAAGTTCAAAAAGAAAAAGTCTACCGTTCCAAATGATGATCTGGACTTTGATGAGTACGATGAAGATGAGGATGGTGACGAATAAGCTATGAAAAAAGTTATTGTAGGTGGAATGATTGCAGTTGCAGTAATGGGTGTACTCTTTGCTCTCTCCATCAAGGGAGAAATTGATGCCCAGAAATATCCTGTATACATCAATGAAGCACGATTTCAGAACAGCCGCAATCAGAAAAAAGCGTGAAAGGAGGAATTGCTATGCAGCTGGTGATTGCAGAAAAGCCCAGTGTAGGACGATCAGTCGCTTCTGTAATAGGAGCAACTGAAAAGAAAGATGGCTATTTGGAAGGAAACGGGTATATTGTTACATGGTGCATTGGTCATCTGGTACAACTTGCAAGCCCAGATAAGTACGATTCCAAATACGGTACTAAAATTTCAGAATGGAGTTTTTCAACGCTCCCGATTCTTCCTGAACACTGGAAATTTGTTGTTTCCTCAACAACAAAACAACAGTTTCAAGTAATTCAGGAACTCATGCAGGATTCTCGTGTAGATGAAATCATTTGTGCTACAGATGCCGGACGAGAAGGTGAATGCATTTTCCGCTATGTTTATGAAAAAATCGGCTGCACAAAACCTTGTAAACGCCTTTGGATTTCTTCAATGGAGGATAAAGCAATCCGTGAGGGATTTTCAAATCTTCGTCCTGACAGTGACTATGACAACTTATATGCAGCTGGACTTTGTCGGGCAAAGGCAGACTGGCTTGTTGGATTAAATAGCACACGTCTTTTTACTTGCCGTTATGGAACATTGCTTTCGATTGGGCGAGTACAAACGCCTACGCTTGCTATGATCGTACAACGTGACTACGATGTAAAACATTTCGTTAAACAGAAATTCTTTACTGTAGAGTTGGACTGCGGCACATTTGTTGCATCGTCAGAACGAATTGACGAAGAAGAATCAGCAAAAAACATTGCAGAATCTTGCAGTGGAAAAACAGCTACAATTTCAGAAATCAAAAAAGAAATCAAAACTGTAAATCCGCCGAAACTTTACGATCTAACCACGTTGCAACGTGAAGCAAATCGTCAGTACGGCTATACAGCACAACAAGCCTTAGACTATACGCAGTCTTTATATGAACAGAAGTTGGTTACCTACCCTCGAACCGATAGCCAGTATCTAACGGAAGATATGGAACAAACCGCAGCTGATCTGATACAAACGATTTGCAATACCATATCATGCTGTCAGGGATTATCTATTCCAGAACCAAATGTAAAACGCTGCATCAATAATTCTAAAGTCTCAGATCACCATGCAATTATTCCAACAGCAGAAATTGCACATAAAAAATTAGCAGATCTTCCTGATGGCGAAAGAAATATTCTCAACCTGATTGCAGCAAAATTGATTCTTGCAACAGCTGATCCACATCGGTATGAAGCAACTAAAGTTTCAGTTATCTGTGAAAACCACAATTTTTCTGCAACCGGCAAAGCAATTTTAAATGCTGGCTGGAAAGCCTTTGAAATTGCAATAAAAGAAATGCTGAAAAGCAATGAGGACACTGTAAAATCTGGAGATGAAAAAACACTGCCGCCTCTCGAAAAAGGACAGGTATTTGAAAATGTAACTTCTTCTGTTATAGAGCATTATACCAGTCCTCCAAAGCCATATACAGAAGATACACTGCTAAAAGCAATGGAAACCGCAGGAAATCATAATTATGATGAAAATGCTGATGTAGAGAAAAAAGGACTTGGCACTCCTGCCACTCGTGCTGCAATTTTGGAAACGCTGGTAAAACGAGCATACATTGAGCGAAAGAAGAAACAGATCTTCCCAACTGCAAAGGGCATTAGTTTAATCGCAGTCGTTCCAGATGAGGTAAAATCCGCACAGCTGACCGCAGACTGGGAAACTCAGCTGCAAGAAATAGAACGTGGTCAATGCAATCCAGATGATTTTATGCATGAAATCATCTCATTTGTAAGTGACATTTCTGGAAAATACAACGAAAAAGCTGAAAATGCTGCTTTTCAGGCACAGCGAACAGTGATTGGAAAATGTCCAAAGTGCGGAAAGAATGTTGTCGAATGGAAAAAGTCTTTTTCTTGTGAGAATGATAAAGAAAAATGCGGATTTATCATATGGAAGTCCATCTGCAACAAAATCATTTCTGCAACACAAACAAAAAAATTGCTTGAAAAAGGGAAAACCGATCTAATCAAAGGATTTAAAAGCAAAGCCGGCAACGAATTTGATGCCTATCTCATCTTAAAAGATGACAAAACCACCGGTTTTGAATTTCCTCCACGAAAGAAGTAATTCTATGTTTGAAAAATTTGTAGGCACTTACATTTCCGCACTTCTCGTCACTGGTTCTGTTTCACCATCTACAGAACCAGTGACAATACAGCCACATCCAGACACGTCCATTCATTGCGTTTCTGATTTGCAAGTTTCTCCAGTTTCCGTTTCATGCTTAAAAGTGACATGGACAGCAGAGCAGAACCGTGATTATACGGTTACCTGTACCATCTTAGATTCTGACATCGCATACGTTGATAATATGTGCTTTGTTTTTAAATCGAATTCTCTCTGCTATATTACTGGATTACGGGAAGGGACTTCCTATTCTATTGATGTAATTCCAATTGCTAAAGAAGGAGAAACATCGGAAATGCAATCCACTTGTGCATATGCCAAAACGGAACAAGTAGAAGTGATTGAAAATTTCCCGTATGAAGATGGTTGGACAAATTGCTTTGCATACGAAAATGCTGCTGGATTAACTAGGAATCCTTCTTGGTCTGCAATACGGGGATGTATTCCTGACCCGATTACAGACACTGGAATTATGCGTGATGAATATGGAGATTACTGTGTTGCAATGGGCACAAAATACGGATATTGCAACGACAGATTTCTGATCACTCTGGAAAATGGGATTCAATTTACCGTTAAAATTTGCGATAGCAAGGGGGATGTTCCCTATCATTATTTTGGTGGTACAGGAAAATGTGTTATAGAATTTATTCATGGCAACGGACAACTTCCAAATTGTGTTGCTTTTACCGGAAACTACGGCTGCTTTTCTTGGAATGGCCTTGACTTTGATAATATTCAATCTATACAAAAAATCAACTACGGCAATCCCATTTGCTATTGATGAAAGGAGCGACATATGACTACAGTCGGCAATATCGACTATAAAAAAATCGAAAATCGTCAATTTGTCACTGTCGATACAGACAAAGCCGCTGACATTATTTCTGAATTGACGCAAAAGCAAGTGCCTTTTTCGGGAAGATATGATGATTCTCGATTGACATTGCATTTTTCCCAAAAGGACTGGGATATTGTACAAAATGCTCTTTCTGGAGCTGCACGTCCGCATGAAAACGATACTTCAAAAGCCCAGCAAGAATTAGATGACTTGCAGCAACAATTAAAAAGAGCTTTGGAACGTCAAAAAGAATTGGAAGAACAGGCTGCAAAAGTGCAGCAAAGTCAAGACAAGGCAGAATACACCGAACCAAGCGTATTTTCAGGGCAACCACAACCTGAACAACTTCTCCCGATCTTACAAGCAAAAGCAATCCAACACACTGAAAAATTAGACGCACTTTCCGAAAAAAGGACTGCATTAGAGAATAAAATTCAAACCAATCAAGGCAAAATCGATAGATTTTCAGATAAGGTACAACGACTTATTGATACCAATCAGATGCTCCACAGTTTATTTCAAAATGCGAAAGTTCCCGGCATCAAAACTATGGCAGAAGCTGCGATTCATCGCAACGAACAAAAGATCATAAAAATTCAAGAAAATCGAATTCCGAAACTACAAACCAAAATACAAGAGCAATCTAAAAAGATTGAGAAGATCGACAGGAAAAGCGACATTACCCAATGTAAACTTGACAGATGCCGTTGTATTAACCAAATCATCAAAAGTTTCGGTATTTCTGACAATGCCGATAGACGACAAGCCTTTTCGCAAGCAATGGATGGGCTACATCAAACCACAATACAGCGATTGTCCTATAAATTAGATTCTTGTCAGCAGAAGATCTCTCTACTGTCTCAAAAATACATGGCAACAGACAGTGCGGCTGATAAATTAAAAATCCATCAAAAAATCAATACTCTAAAAGAGCGAAAACAAAAAATCACTGCAAAGCTGGACAAACTTCACAGTGTGACATTGCCCTATACCAAGCAATCCGGCACTACCATTGACCACGTTATTTCAGGAACTGAACAGCAATTAAAAGAAGCTGCGGAGACTGGTAAAATAAATATGCCTGTATTTGCAGAAAAAATATGCGTAGATAATGCTGATCTTCTGCCTGAAATAGCTCTTTCTGTACCCATAGAAAAGCCCGAGCAGTCTCTTATCCCTGAAATTGCAGATCTTCTAAATATGTCTGTGTCTGAAGTGGAAAGCAAACCATTGGATATTCAGGCAATGTTAAAAGACACATATACCGCTAATTACTTTTCCGATCCCTCTACTTTACAAGAAACACTTACTTACATTATCAATCCCAATTATGAAACAAATCGTGATTTGCAAGAGCATCAAGAAAAAGATAAAATGTCTCCTGCTGTTGCTGCGAAAGAAGCGGATTCTGATTACAGAAAGCATGAACATTCACAGGAAATGCCTCTCGGAAAAACAGCTGCAACTGCAAGTAGTGTTGCTCAAAGCCACCTTCGTTCTGTAGAAGAATTGACAGAAACCAATGCAAATATGATCGATGGAATCCTCAACAATGAAAAACCAGAACCGGAGCCTGAGAAACCTCAAAAAGCAGAATTTTCTTTTTCCAGAAACAGCATGAAAGCTTTAGCAGCAAAGGTTCATGATACTCCGTCCAGTCCCCCTGAAAAGCAGAGAGATGAACTGAAAAAGTAATGGAATTATAAGAGAAAAGGAGAAACGATGAAATACTACGGCAATCAAATCTGGAATGCAGCAACGCCAAGTATTCGAAAAGCTACGCTTTTAATGGACGAAGCTGCCTTTCGTATTTTACAACAACAGCTGGAACAATATCGATTAAACTATTATGCAGCCGAGAAAAACGGCAAAGTGAAAATGGTCATTAACTATAATGATTCTCACGATATTCAAAAATTGATTGGCAAAAAAACAGCTTCTCAAATTCATTGGTTTCCAAAATCAAGACATTATGTACCACCGGCTTTTAACATTATTGGAAATACCAAGTATCAAGAATTATCTCAAAAGAGTTATATTCGAGGTAACACAGACCTTGTTCTTCAAGTTGCCAAGCAATTAGAAGAACAAGGTATTTCTTTTTCAGGGAGAATCTACAATCAAAATAGAGCTACCCTCACTGTACAGGATAAGGATCAAGAAAAGGTTCTTCGTTTCTATCATGATATTTCAGAAAAAAGAGCTGCACAGTATCAAGATGCTGCTGCATTAGAAACTGTTGACATCTCCCTTCCCAATTTACCGCAACAAACATTTGACGAGATACTCCCCTATCTAAAACAAACAGATATTTCATTCTCAGCACGTGCGGAAAAAGATCATTGCATTTTTTCCATTTCTCAAAAAGATACCGGTATCTTCTATCAAGCCTTAGTACAAGCAAAATTTCGTTCTGAATTTCATAAAAGTTTAAAAGAACTTGGATTTACAGAACAACAAGATGCATTTTTAGAGCCCTTTTCTGTTTTTCTTGCCACACAGGAAGCAGCAGGAAAATTAACATTAGATTATACAGCATATCTCAATCCCAATTACAGCAATCAACAATTACAAATGGTTTGCGACCTTTTTCAAGAGTATCACAAACAGTCCATTACAGAACAAATTTCTGCGGACAATCCAGTATTGCAGAAATTACAACAACAGAAATCTCAATTTGACGCAGAAATCACCCTAAACAGCATCATTGGGAACAATCCCTTTCAGCCAGAACAAAAGAATGCTCTAATCGCTGCCATTCAAATCGGCATTCCTCATGAATTATTGAAAAAAATCGATAACACTTATTCAGCAGAAACGATCAATGACTTCATACAAGTATATCAGACCTATGATATGCAAAAAATACAATCTTTTTTGGATTCACATCAGCCTGAAACTGACAGTCACTCACAGGAACGGGAAAAAAATTCGCTTACTAAAGCATTTGATGAAATCAAAGAACGATTTGCACAAACTGAACAACAGGCTCTGTTTTTGGATCGCCTTGAAAAATTTGTAGAGAAGAATCATATTACAAATAACGTAATTTCTTCTGCTTTTGAAAAATCACATGGTTTCCGTTCTGCATACGGCAATGAAAAATTACTAAGCAGTCGTATCTTTTTCGGGAGATTGCATCCAGTTTCAGAAGCAATTGAACATGCTGTTTCCAATAAAACAACTGTGATTCAGACCGAACCACAAAAAGCAGAACCAAAACCTACTGCTGAAAAAGAACCATCGTCTGTCACACAGGAAGACTTCGATGTACTTCGCACACTAGAACCTCGAAAAAGTATTTTGAATCTTACCGAGGACGAACTTACTGCAATTCCAACATGGAAAGAGCGATTTCAAAAAGAATTGACTGAAAAATCCCCTTTTTATCGATTGGAACAAGGAGAATGGAGAGATCAGGAAGCAACACAAATACCAATTCTTTCAATTCCTAGCCACGATGCAGATTTTCAAAGTGTCCGTGCCGATATAAAAAGCAGAAATATCGAACGAGGTTCTTTTACCAATACAGATACCGGCTGGACAATTCAAGTTAGCCGTAATGGATTAGAAGATTCCGTAAAATACGGACACCAACATCATGATAATGCTGTGTATGATATGCTTTACCAACTTCCCAAACTTGTTGAAGAAAGCATTTTCCTTGACAGCACTATTTCAGAAAAAAACAATAAAAATAAAGCGAACAACACAGCCTTTATGCACAAGCTATACGCTGTTTGCAAAATAGATGATCAGCCCTATCTTGCCAAATTAACCATAGAAGAATTTGCAGATGGGCAAAAAGATACATTGAAAAGAATGTATAATGTTCAGGATATAAAAATAGAGCCACTTAGGCTCCTAGAGTTCACTGATAAACAGCTAGCTCGTTCAGTCCTAAATGACTCCACTATTAGTATAGCAGATTTATTTACTGTTGTCAAGGAATTTGACCACGATTTCTACTTAAACCGTACTCCGCAAAAGGCTTCGGAACATACCATTCAAGCCGAGCCTAATATTCCTGTTCCAGATGAAATTACACCGGATTCCTCTATAGAAGAAAGCACGCCTCCGCCTATAGATTCCATTGAAAAGGATACAGCTAGCCATTCACAAGAATCAGAAGTAGCTTCATCGCCTGAAAAAGAGAAAAATTTCACTATCACTAATGAATCACTTGGCGAAGGCGGCTTAAAATCAAAATTCAAGAACAATATCACTGCCGTGAAAACCTTAAAAACTCTGGAGCAAGAAAATCGTTCTGCGACAGATGCAGAAAAAGAAATCCTTTCAAAATACGTCGGTTGGGGTGGAATTCCACAAGCTTTTGATAAGAATAATGAATCTTGGAGTACAGAGTATACACAGCTAAAGGAATTACTTACGCATCAGGAATACAGACAAGCGAATGCTTCCGTTTTGGACGCATTTTATACTTCTCCCGTGGTAATTGATGGCATCTATGAAGCACTTGAAAATTTCGGTTTTCAAGGCGGAAATGTATTGGAACCAGCAATGGGTGTCGGAAACTTCTTCGGACGTATGCCGGAAGAAATGCAAAAAAATTCTCGGCTTTATGGTGTCGAGATCGACAGCATATCCGGCAGAATCGCCCAGAAACTTTACCCCGATGCTGACATTGCAATACAAGGATTTGAAAAAAACAATTTTCAAAATGGATGCTTTGATGTTGCTGTGGGAAATGTCCCCTTTGGAGAGTTGAGTTTCAAAGATGACAAACATGGTACAACAAAGCTGCATGACTATTTCTTTTCCGAAACACTGGACAAAGTAAAAGACGGCGGTATTGTGGCATTTGTAACATCAGCTGGAACGCTGGATAAACGTGATGAATCCACCAGAAAGGCATTAGCGGAAAAAGCAGACTTTATTGGAGCAATTCGCTTACCGGGTGGCAAAAATGGTGCATTTAAAAGCAATGCAGGCACAGAAGTCACAACCGATATTATCTTTTTGCAGAAAAACGAGCATAAAGTTCCCGATCCAGAAAAAGAAAGTTGGATTTCTATTGGCGAAATGGATGAAGGACTGCCAATCAATCGATATTTTGCCGAAAATCCTAACATGGTGCTTGGAACTGTTGTAGAAGGAAATAAGCTATATGGCAGCGGAACCATGGTTATAGCTGAAGATGGTGTTGATCTAAAAGAACAGATCTCACAGGCTGTATCACAATTGTCAACCGCAATTTCGGATACAAGAACAAAAGAAGTATACGCAAAATCAGCAGACAGTGCTGCTATCGAAATCCCATCTGCTCTTCGAAATTATAGCTTTTTTGCAGATGACAAAAACGGAGAAATCTACTACAAAAAGCCTGATCAGACGATTCGCTGGAATGGAAATGATTCTCCTTCCAAAAAGAAACGTATGGAAGCCTTTCTCACGCTTCGAGATGTTACAAGAGGAATTTTGCAGGCACAAGAAGAAAATTGCTCTGACACGGTTCTAACGGCATTACAGGGCAAATTAAATCAGTCTTATGACACGTTCTATGAAAGCTTTGGCTTACTTCACAGTTCCTATAACACATCACAACTTTCAGATGATGTTTCCTTTCCCTTAGTTTGTGCACTAGAGAGCAAATTTGAAAAAGAAAAGCTTATTGCAAAATCAGACCTCTTTACAAAACGCACCATTCAGCCGCCCAAACCAATTGAACACGTTGATACACCGCAAGAAGCTCTTGCATTATCAATGGCTGAAAAAGCGTGTGTTGACTTTGATTATATGCAAAAGCTGACTGACATTCCCAAGGAAGATATTGTATCAGCACTGACGTTAGCAAAAAGCATTTATCCTGTTCCAGAATGCTCTGACGATGAGAAGATCATCTATCAAGAAGCATCTGAATATTTATCTGGTGATATTCGAAAAAAGTTAGATAATGCAATAGAAGCCGCAAAAAGCAATCCACTCTTTGAAGCAAACATTTCTGCATTGCAAGAAGTAATGCCTGAGCCCCTAAAAGCAGGCGATATTGATGTAAAAATCGGTGCTACATGGGTGGATCCTAAATATTATCAGCAATTTCTGTACGAAACACTGCATACGCCGCAATCGCTTCAGGCATCTGAGCGAGATTCGTGGATGAGAAAACTATTTGGAAAGAAGTCCATTGCAATAGAATTTGCCGAAAATCAATGGCACATTTCTAATAAAGGGTCTGACCGTTCCGTAAGTGCTACACAAACTTACGGTACATCCAGTAAAAATGCTTATGAAATCATGGAGAATCTCTTAAATCTCCGTGAGACAAAGGTCTACAAGTCGGTGGGATACGGAGAAGAAAAGAAAAGTGTTTTAGATTTAGATGCCACAAGAGCAGCACAACGAAAAGCACAAAAAATAGAAGAATCCTTTGAATCATGGATTTTTCAAGATCCACAACGACGTGCAGATCTAGTAGACACCTACAATCGCAAATTTAATGCAATACGACCGAGAGAATATGACGGTTCTCACTTAACATTTCCGGGCATGAATGCTGGCATTCAGTTACACGGACATCAAAAAAATGCAATTGCCCATGCAATTTACGGTGGAAATACACTTTTTGCACACAGTGTCGGTGCTGGAAAAACCTTTGAAATGATTGCAACGGCAATGGAATCCAAACGTCTAGGCTTATGTAACAAATCACTTTTTGTAGTTCCAAATCATTTAACAGGACAAATCGGCGACGACTTCCTAAAGCTTTATCCCAATGCCAATATTCTCGTGACCACCAAAAAAGATTTTGAGAAAAAGAATCGACAAGAACTTTTTGCAAGAATTGCCTCTGGAAATTTTGATGCAGTTATAATAGGGCACTCTCAACTGAAACATATTCCCCTTTCTCAAGAACGCCAAGAAAGACAACTTGAAGAACAAATTCAGGATATTCTCTCCAGCATAGAACAACTGAAACATGAAAATGGTGATAGTTTTCAAGTAAAAGCTATGGAACGCACCAGAAAATCATTGCAAAAACAAATTGAAACGCTAAAAGTAAAAAAACAAGATGATGTTATTCCATTTGAACAGCTGGGCGTAGACCGCATTTTCGTCGATGAAGCCCACGAATTTAAAAATTTATTCTGTGCGACAAAACTTCAAAATGTTGCTGGTATATCAAATTCTGCATCTCAAAAAGCATTAGATCTTTTTCAAAAGTGTCGGTACATGGATGAAAAAACAGGCGGCAGAGGCATTGTTTTTGCAACTGGCACACCTGTATCAAACTCTGTCACTGAACTACATACAATGATGCGTTATCTCCAGTATGATTTTTTGCAGGAAAAAGGACTACATCATTTTGATAGCTGGGTTTCGACTTTTGGCAAGCAAAAAACCGATTGGGAACTTGCTCCTGCAGGAAATAAATTCAAGCAGCGTACCAGAATCGCAAGCTATGCAAATATGCCTGAACTTACTAGTATGTTTAAACAGTGTGCCGATGTAAAAACAGCGGATATGCTGCACTTAAATGTTCCAGAGTGTGAAATGCACATTGTCAATGTAGAGCCTACAGAACTTCAGCAAAAACTTGTTACAGAGTTGGCTGACAGAGCTGATGATATACAAGGTGGAGCTGTGGATCCGGAAGTAGATAATATGCTTCGCATTACCGGCGATGGAAGAAAAGTTGGTTTAGACCCCCGTTTGATTAATCCTGATTTTGAGGATAATCCTCAAACAAAATTAAATCAGTGCATAGATAATGTATACCGTATTCACCAAGAAACCGCATCAGACAAGCTTACCCAAATCATTTTTTGTGATTTAGGTGTTCCAAGAGGAAAGCCGGCAAAAACAGCAAAATCCCAATCTGATGAAGAAGAAATTATATCTGATTCCTTAGAAGAAAGCGGTGATTTCTGCATCTATGATGACATTAAGAAAAAGATTATAGAAAGAGGAATTCCAGAAAAGGAAATTGCTTTTATTCACGATGCACCAACGGAAAAAGCAAAATCAGAACTTTTTGAAAAGGTTCGATGCGGCGATGTACGAGTGTTGATTGGTAGTACCGCCAAAATGGGAACTGGTACAAATGTTCAAGATCGCCTTGTTGCACTTCATGATCTTGATATACCATGGCGACCAGCTGATCTGGAGCAACGTCGTGGAAGAATGGTTCGGCAAGGAAATATCAACAAACAAGTACACCTATACCGCTATGTTACCAAGGGAACATTCGATGCCTATAGTTATCAGACGTTGGAGGCAAAACAACGATTTATCAGCCAGATTATCACCTCTAAAACACCAGCTCGTACTTGCGAAGATGTTGACCAACAAGCATTGTCCTACAGTGAAATCAAGGCTCTATGCACTGGTGACGAACGGATCAAGGAACTTATGGTGCTTGAATCCGAAGTCAAAGAATTAAAGTCCATGCAGTCTGAGTATCAAAATGTACACTATGATATGCAAGATAAACTTCAACGCTACCCTCAAACAAAGCAGCAGCTTGAATTCAGCATAGATGCTATGAAAAAAGATCTGGAGCATTGCAAAAGTCTTCCGATTGATGAAAATACACATCTGCCAGCATTCAAAATAACACTAGACGGAACAACGTATACAGATCGCACCGAAGCTGGAAAAGCATTAGAAAGCGTGTGCTGCAAGCTGATCGGCGAATCTAATAAACCTTTGCCAATCGGCGAATTACACGGCTTTCCAATCACAATACGATTTGCACCAGATCAGAATTGCCTACAGGCAACATTGCAAGGTTCAAAGCCATACACAACAAATTTTTCCGTTTCTTTCCCAACTAATCTAAAGCATCTGGAAAGCCTATTATTTTCATTAGATCAAAAAATTGCAGCAACTCAAAACGCTCTAAACCAATTAAATTTAGATGCCAAAGAAGCTGAAAAAATTCTTGCTGAACCGTTTGCATCTGGAGATGTTCTTCGAGAAAAGTCGGAACGTTTAACCACACTTCGAGATGATTTGAATCAAGAAGCAATGGAAGCTGCAAAAAGCGGAAATAAACCACAACGAACATTTTATTTTGAAATGGCAAAATTAAAGAAAAATGCAAGAACAATTTCAAAATCCACTTTGGAAAAAGCAGAAGGAAAGAAAAAGGCGAAATTTCTGGAATAATAATCTCAGCATTGCTCGATCGATTTTTTCAAAAAGTTCTTGACAAACGGCATGATTTCGGGTATAATAATAAAGATAAGTTTTTACTTATCATATGAAGGCATCACGCCTTTGTAAAAAGCAGTGAGTCCTACTGTGAGTGGAACCGATAAGAGCAGTGAGTCCTACTGTATGAGTGGAATCAATAAAAGCGGTGAGTCCTACCGTAAGTGGAAACGATTAAAAAGGCTGCGGATATATCCGCAGTCTTTTTTATTTATATAGTCAAGTAGAAAATTCACTAACCATCAGTTATTCAATTTCGTACCGCTGACGCAATGTTTCTGCGGTTTCCCACTGCGGCGTAACAGATTTCACAACGCCGGGACATTTCCCCCCGATTACATCCGAAAAAACTGTAACACGATCACCGACACGAGGAACGGTATCCGGAGAAAAATAAATAGTAACCTTTTCCCCAGTTTCCAGAACGTCACATTTCGCAATGTAACAGGACGGAACAACCTGACAGCATAACCGGATAAAATCCGAAACCGTTTCCCCTGCTGCAGCTGCGGCATCCTGAATTGCACGTTTTTCATCCGTTGTCAAACGCATTGATAACGTGGTTTTCTGCGGCTTTTCCCAGTATGTCATAAAACTACACCCCCATCCACGGAAACCAGATAACGGACAGCACAGCGGTATTTGCGGTTCGATGCATCGAACATGGACATATTGAAATAAGCCAATGACGTTTCAAACGCACAGCGTGCAGAAAACAAAATACAACGTTCTGCACAGATTTCAATTTTTCTGTTCAGGTCAGAAATATTTGACGTTTCAGGTAATTTAGAAATCCGACGAGAAACTAACGAGATAGCCAAACGGACAACCATCGGAAAAACAATATCTTTTTTGGAACGAATTAATGTGTAATTAATCATAATTCATGCCCCCATATTATGTTTAGTAGTTCGTACATCATCCGAACCGATAAATATATTATACACTATTTGTAACTACATATTGTTAATCGAATTTTAGAACAGTAAAAATAATTTGCAAATTATGCAGTGAAATAAAACAGCATCCAGGTAAAGAACATCATCACTAATCACATTAAAACAATGACAAAAATATCAAAAAACACATGTTTACGCCTGTCCAATCCCTAGAATGCATAATATAAATGTTTTCCAAATCGAAAATAATTGCTTTATCAAAAAAAAATCTTGACAAATGATATTTCTTTGGGTATAATAAAGATGGAGATAAGCATTGACTTATCGTATGAAGGCGTTTTGCCTTTGTAAAAAGCAGTGGACCCTACTATGAGTGGGAGTTTTAAAAGCAGTGGACCCTACTGTGAGTGGGAGTTTTAAAAGCAGTGGACCCTACTGTGAGTGGGACTTTTTAAAAGCAAGGCTGCGGTATTTCTATCGCAGCCTTTTTGTTAGAATAAAAAAGGAGAAAAAATGAAAAAAGAACGATTACATCTATATCAATTAGACATGAAATATGTTCGTGATCTTGCTAAAGCCGATGATAAGGTAATGTCTGTGTCACCTCAACAGCACAAAGAGAATCGCCCATTTGTAGGAATAATAATTGTAATGGATCAACATAAGTATTGTATTCCTCTAACTTCGCCTAAACCAAAACATAGCAAAATGAAAAATGATCTGGATTTTTCAAAAATCTTAGATTCAGATAACAAAATTATTGGAGCACTCAATCTTAATAACATGATTCCGGTTTCAAAAGAAGTAATTCGGATATTAGACATCAGACCTGACAGAAGAGATTCTCCTAAAGAACGAGCTTATAAAGAGCTGTTGAACAATCAACTTGACTGGTGTAACAATAATATAGAATCTATCACAAAAAAAGCAAATAAGCTGTATGTTCTTGTTACTCAAACGCCGGAGAAATCCCGTAATCTTACTAAACGTTGCTGTGATTTCAAAAAGCTTGAAGCTGTTCTGGAGAAGAAATTGCTCTCTCATCAAGAGCAACATGAACAGCCTTCAAAGCCGTCTTCTTTTACATTTTCTAGCAAACAGAGAAAACAAGTTCAGTCTGCTGTGCAGCAGAAAGAATCAGATAAACCTCACACTCAGGATAAAAAGAGGAAACCAACATTATAAAAACTAGCTCTAATCAAATATTATGATTAGAGCTAGTTTTTTATATTTTTAATTTTCTAAAACTTTTAAAGAATTTCCTGTTTCAAACCTTCCTTCAATGATGCTATCTTTATCAAATTTTTTTTCAATGTATGTAGATGTGTTAGTAAATCCATGGGTCGCAATAAGTGTAAATTTAAGATATGCTCCCTCACAAAATTCAAATCCATCATCAATTAAATAGGATATTCGTACCGCATGTTTGTCATTCATATCTTTTTTACAAGCGGATGAAACAAAAAACAGTGGCTTTTTAAAAGGTTCAATTTCTCTAATTTGAACGATTCCATCTGTTTGTGCATTGCAATAATGCAATGAATACTTCAGATTAAAAATTGCAAACCTTGATTTGTTTATTATTTTAATTCTATATATAATTTTTCCATCTTCATAACTCTTAGCAATCTTATTTCCGACTTCCACAGTGGGTTTTATTTTAAACACCAGTACGTATATAATTCCTGAAGATACAATACCAGAAACAATTCCCCAAATCAGTGTGTTTAATATCAACACTCTTATCATCTCCTCAACAAGTTTTATGATACACCATTCTATCACAAAACTTTACAAAGATCAAGTCTATAGGATAAAAGATAACATATTTTATCATGAAATAAAGTTTTATCTCAAAATTCTTTTTGATTCTTAATTAAAATCCCCTATCAGCAATGTTTTACATACATCGCCAATAGGGGATTTTAGCCGAAACAAGTTAACACTAGTGATCAATGTCGTTAATAATGATTGCCTTCATGTTTATTCACCTCCATACAGTGTAAGAAATTTTCTTCTTACACTTCTATTATATGAATTTTACCATTAACAATTCAATGACATTGTATTTATTTTTTGTATACTCAGAAACAAGATGATATTGCAAGGAACAAATTTTTATAAGTAAAACAGTTTCAACTACTTCGAAAAACGATGACAACACACCAATTCAGAATCTACTAAGCACATTGACAACACAATTTAATGAAATTCAAAACAGATTTGCCGGCAGTGGCAGAATCATGTTTCATTTTTTCATATTATTTTACTGTCAATTCAATTTCAATGCGATTTTTAAAAAGTCAAGTGTTACTCAAACATAAATCACAGCCGGATACATCAGTTCTTCTGCTCGTGCCTTAAAATTTTCCAGCAATCCAGCTTTCTTCAAAAAATCTCCATTGGCTGTTGTCAACAGAAACTCTGAATCCGTTTGTTCCCACAAAATTATTTGATCCCATACTACCTTTACTGCTTTTTGCTGAATCCTCATCAGATGCAGATATAATGTTCCATCATTCAGCATTTGTTCTAACTGCTCTGGACGTTCGTCCATTAAAAAGCCAAGCCGTTTTGCAGCATAGTTCCCCTCAAAGTCCAGCTCTCGATATTGTTTCCGTTTCGGACTGTAGTACAATAACTTAAAATCACGACTTAACCCCGGATATTCTTCCAAACGCCATTTGGGAACATACCGTTCTGTTTCTGTATCATATACCATCGTTATAGAATCCACTGTCAATCATCCTTCCTGTTTTTCTGCAATAATTCGCATCAATTCCTGCCGTAGCATTTCTTCTGTTGTTTCCGGCAAATCACTTGCAAACTCATATGCTCCGATCAGCTGCTCTACACAAGCCTCTCCACGCCGTTTCAGCTCGTCTTTTGGAATACCTGTCAGATTAGACACACACCCCAACAAATAGGCGTTGTAGCCATTCTCAATGATTTCGTGCAATCGGTGATATTCCTTAAATTCCAATGCAAGCACCAATTCTACATGACATTCTTCAGACAGTTTTGATAGAATGCTCACGTCCCAACCAGTCATTTGCGAAACACGCTGCATATCGTCTAACTTCATTTTCACTGCTCCTATACTTTACGATTTTTTCTTATTCTTCCAATAGTAGAATGCAGCACCACCAGCTCCGCCAACAATAACAGCTACAGCTGCTACAACAAAACGCATAGATGTGCCGTTTGCAGTTGTTTCTTCTGCCGGCTCTGTTGTTGCATCAGTAGTATTTTCAGAAAGATTATCTTCACTATAATATCCATCACCACTTGGATTTACATGATCTACAGTTGCATTATCATCATCACCATGATATGTTTTATTTTTTTCTGTATCATTAGAAGATCCTGTTCTACTGGAAAAACTATCTGCTGCACTCTCCTGTCCGTGATTGTCCTCTCCCTCTGAATCACCGTCCAACATCATAATATCTTCGTTTTCATCGTAGATGCCATAGTCTTCCGGAGACATATTTTCATACGGTTCATTCAAATATGTAAACTGATACAATTTGTCATAGCTTTCTGTCATGTTTCCGGCTGCATCACAAAGCTGCCACGTGTCACCAGCATCTACAAATGTGTATGTTCCGGTATCCCGTATCAGTTCCCATACACCGTTTTCCTCATCAGCATCTTCACTGGCATAGGGTCCGGTATATTCCAACCAATCCAGCCAAGCTTCATGAAAGTCATCCATTTTTCTATCTGATGTAATGTCAATATCGTCCAAAGAGTTACTGTATGAAGGTCCGTGATCATTATAATATTCCATAAATTCGTCCATTTTAGAATATTGATATGCTACCATTGGATAATTCTCAATACCACCCAGCTTCATAGATGGAGAAGTGAAGTTTTCCCAACTATACTCCAACAAAGCAACCTTTAACGCCTGCCGATCAGCTTCTGCATTTACTGTAAGCTGCATTGATGCGATTGCACATACACTGCTGAAAATTACAGCCCATTTTCTTATTTTCATATACTTTTACTCCTTTTTGTTTCAATTTACTTGTTTCTACTCGCATTATACCAGAATATCAATTAAAATTCAATCCTATTCTGCTTGATTCCAAAAATAATATTAAACTCTTTGTTTGCTTTCGTCGATGTTTGTCGAAAAATAGAAAGCCAGTGCCTTAGAAATCACATCTTCGATTTCCTCTGTTGCTGTTCCCTCCGGAAAATACCGGCTATAAGTCTTATAAGAGACACGCACAGCTTTTCGTTTGGGAGCATCAGACATACCACTTACGATCTCATGTACTTTTTCTTTTGTGAGTGTTCCTGCTGCGTTCCGAAGTTGTTTTGCAATCTTCATATCAATTTTGAAATCCTTCGCTTGTTCAAAAACAATACGCTGTTCTTCTTCTGACAAGAAGGAAAGTTCTACACCACTTCTAACGGCAAGCACTTTATTATCGATCCATTCTTTTAGATCATCATTCAACTTATTGATTCTGATTAGTTGTACAACGAATGTTCTGCAAAGTCCGTAGTCAGATGCAATGTTCTTTGCCGTATCGACCCCTTCATTTGACTTTTGACGCAATGCGTCAAAAGTTGCGACAGACTCGCCGTTTAGAATTTTCAGTTCTTTAATAATATCATTTCGCTTCCCTTGGGAAAACATTTCATGATGCCGTTGTGCAATTACAGCAGCTTGCTCACTGACTTTCAGATTATTGAAACCACGCTGTATGATGTTACTCTCAATCACATACATCTCAGCTTCTTCCGACGTAAGTCCTGTCTTCACAATTGCCGGAACCGTAGCTTTTCCAATGCTTTTCGCACAATTCCAACGATTATGCCCGATCAGTATCTCATATTTTTGTACTGAGGTTGACAACGGTTGTACGATCAGCGGAGTTAAAATCCCGTTTTGACGAATGCTTTCCTCCATATCCTCCTTTCGTTCTCCGGTATAAAGTTGGAATTTATGATTGTGATAGGGAATCAAGTTTTCAACGGGAATCTGTTGAATCTTATTTTCACTTCCTTCTTCAAAAGTTCCAAGCATCGTTTGCAAATCAAATGCAGCTGTCATCACCCACACCTCCCTCTATGCAATTCCAATAAGAATCCGCAGAATCAAATCCCCAAATAGCATAATCGCAAGTGTTGATCTCTTTCCATAAAGATTCACTTGTATTCGGAAATTGCTCCATCCAATCACAAAGCAGCCAGTCTTTCACATCAACATAGTCAAAACGTTCTAAATCAATACCATTACCACCTCGAAAAGCCGCATCTTGCACGTTTTGCATCACGAATAACATTTGCTCTAGTGCCTTTGCATATCGCTGTTCTTCTGATACTTCTGGATTCTGATGAAAAGCAGACATACAACGAAGCATTTTTTTCAAATCGTCAAATCTCATATTCTTTCTCCTTGTAATAGTTTCTTTTGATGACATCTTGCGTTCTGTGACTTTTATTCCATACCAGAAATCATAAATCTAACGCTTTTCTCATAAATGTCACCAAGAACAAGCAAATCAGAAAAATTGAATGGATAATCTCTAAGTGCATCTTTATGTTTCTTATCACTTAATATAAAATCAGCCTTGCAGCATAGAAACTCATCGGGAATTTGCTCGCCAGAACAAATTCCTAAGTTATGTAAAACAATTCTGCTAAGCTGCATCTGCATATTAGCGATAATCGGATTATTATTTACATTATCAAAGATCGCAAGCAGCTTATCCCAACCTCGTTCACTTATATTTGTAGTTGTTCTACATGATTGCCTTTCAACAAACTTTTTCTCATATCCACAAAGGAAAAGAATGCTGCAATTGGCGAATACGGCTATCTCATTCAGATATTCATCCTTTAAGGGGCTACCTACCTCTAAGGAAATAGTTCTTGCTGAAGTCAACTCATTTCCCCACAACTCCTGACTTACCACAGCACCTACACCATTATCACTATGTTCTTCTCCCAAAAGAAACCCAACTGTACACTCAAGCTTTTGAGAAATTTGAATGAGCACTGCATAACTCGGATTCCCACCGTGTTTCCAGTTGGTCACATTACTTTTACTCAATCCCAGATCTGCAACTAGAGAACTTGGTGAATATCCTTTTTCTTTGCAGCGTGTTTTGAACGCATTATAATCCACAAATCTCACTCCTCATTTTCTGAAAACCGGTATCTCCAAAAGTCATACATATTTCTTGTAATCTTATGAAATCGAATTTCTTCCTGCTTTTTCCACCACAATTTCAATAAACTCTGTAGTTCATTATCTTCAAACTGCAAAAGAAACTTCTCATCTTCCTTTTTAATCTTTATCCCATGAATGTCTTCCAATGCAAACAGCAGCTGCATGGTGTCGGCTATATCTGAAACACAAAAAGCTTGTAATGAGACCTGCAAAACACTTGCAAGTTTCTTTTTCAATTGCATATTGGGATTTCTGGCTCCCTGTTCATACTGTGCCACTCGCACACCGGCAGTATTTTCACCAAATTCAATCGCCACACCTAATTCAGCTTGTGTCAAGCCTTGCATTTGGCGAATTTTACGAATACGGTTTCCAAGCACATTTTTTCCACTATGCCTTTGTAAGTTTAATGCAGCCTTTTCTACATTCTCATCTTCATGAAGATAGTAATATCTCATCCACTGCTCTATTCCCGGATACATTTTTTCTATGACAGTAAAAAGAAAACGATCCATTTCTTCAATGTTTTGAATATCCTGATATTTTTTTGTTTCCCCCTCATTCCATTCATGCCAAATCAAATTCAATTCATCTGCGAGTGGAACCAGCAGATGCTGATTTACTGCATATAAAATCTCATTGTAAATTTCGCTATAAGTCATAACGGGTTCTTTATCGATCTCCCCCATTTTGCTGAATAAAGGCTGCTCTGCCCATTTCAATTCTCGAATTACATCGATTATGAAACCGCCTATTGCAATCAACTGTTTCCATTCAGGAAGATCTCCATCCAAATACAACTGAATCGACTTCAATTTTCTGACTAGATTCTCATTTTGTCCATTCTTGTTGATGTATTCCTTCGTAAATTCCATGTTTTCTCCTACCTATAAATCAAATCTCTGATGGTGCTATCCTGTGCAGCAATTTCATTCTCTCCTTTTTGATTTCACTGATTGTGAGATCTGCTTTTATCAATAAATCCATACAAGCCCACAACAGCCGTTTGGTATCAAAATCTTGTTCGCATTCAAAAGTATACGCACTGATCATGCCTTCTTTATCCAATTCCATATGAATGCCCTCTACAAGCTGCTGGACAAAAATCCGTATCTCATTTTCATAGCTATTTCGCAAAAAGCATCTCTGAAAACAATCTTCGTCTGTTTCTGAAAAGGCAGATGTCCGAAGAAATCCAAATGCCAAATCATTGTTGCTATCTTTTAGATACCATTTCTCGCCATTCTTCTTTTCGTCATAAGTCTTAATTCTGATTTGTTTCATCATCTGCCCCCTCTAATTCCCTGTAAGTCATCATACTGTATGATCTCCTCTGCAAGAGCAGCATATTCTGCTCCCAACTTTGTACGTACAGCAATCATGTTTCCAGCAGCTGCCGCTTTTGCAGCTTCCACGCTGTTGTGAATAACAGTATGAAACAATACATCCTCGTATTGCTGTCCCATTTGCCACATAACTTCTCGACTGATCGTTGTCCGGTCATTTACCATCGTCGGCAAAATCCCTCTCATACGCAGCGTAGGATTTACCATAGAGCGAATTTGCTGATAGAGGTTCATAAGAGAACGCAATCCGTCCATTGCAAATTTTTGTGACTGCACAGGAACAATCATTTCATCAGCTGCAACCAATGCATTGATAAGAAGAATCCCCAAAGAGGGAAGACAATCCACCAACACATAATCGTACTTCTCTACCACCTCCGGCAAAAGAATACGCTTTAAGACGCTTTCTCGTGCAAAAGCCGGTATCATTCTCATTTCAGCACTTGCAAGATTTATATCAGAAGGAATATAGTCGATGTGATATTTCACATTGCAATAGATGCCTTGCTGCACCTGTTGAGGCGTCACCATACTTTGTTCGATTACTTCAAGAATCAAATCTGTAATCATCACATCGCCAATTTCAAATCCAAGATAAGCTGTCAAATTTGCCTGTGGATCTAAGTCTACCAACAGTACCTCTTTCTTTTTGGCTGCCAATGCTGCCGCAAGGTTAAACGTCGTAGTTGTTTTTCCTACGCCGCCCTTCTGATTACAAATCGCAATTATCTTTCCCATAAATACACACTCCTTTTAGTTCACCATGTTCCGAAGCATTTGAATCTGCATTCGCAGCTCTGTTACTTCATCCTGCAAGTTTTCAGCTGTCTTCTTGGCTTGCTCCAACTCACGCCGTTTTTTGTCACGATACCTTTTCGAACGAATCCGACTATTTTGACGATCAGTCAGTTTTTTACACTCTGAACAGTACTGCTTCGAAATCAACGCAAAATAATCTGTATCATAGACATTTCCGATCTCTTTGCCGCAAATTTTACAGCGTTTTAATTCTAACATTGCAAACTCCTTTCTGTTTCCGTTGCATCACGCAAACATTCTAAAAACGATTGCGTTCGTCACGGATACATCTGTTTCAGTTCGTCACGAAATCATTCCAGAAGCCTTTTCATTCGTCACGCAAACGTTTTTTTCTCCCCGTTTGTGTGACGAACAGTCCGATTTAGCCGCTTTTCAAAAGTCTCCGAAGGAGAGTTCTTTGACGGGTTCGCTCATGCATTAAAAATTGAATCAATTCGCCGCAAGTAGTGTTCTCGGAAAAATCTCCATCTAACCATAATTCCAACTCTTTTTCTTCACCATTACAATCAAACCATTGCAATGTCAGCACACCCTCACGATTTCCTCGACGATACATCTGCATATCCGTAATCATATCTTCCAAACTTTGAATATCCTCATTAACCATAGACATCTGTTCTACTCTTTTTTGTGCTGCAACATAATCAAAGTATCCGAATTCCGAATCACGCTCTTCCGATAAAAGTCGATGTGCCAATTGGCGTAACAATCCCATTTTCTCACCTCATGTAAAAATCAGTTTCTACTAAAACGGAACTTCTTCGTCTGAAAGAATTTCTTCAAACTCGGATAAATCAAGATCTGAACTCCAACCATTTTCCTCTGGGTGTTCTGCCGTATCCTGTATTGCAGAATACTCTGTTTCTTTCATGTACTGCTTTGATTTTTCTCCTGTAAAATAGATATTTTCCGCCAGCACTTCCATCGTAAAGCATCGCTTTCCGTCTTTTTCATATGATCTTGTCTGAAGCATTCCTTCCAGTGCAATCATACTGCCCTTTCTGAACCACTCCCACAAAAACTTCGCCCTATTGTTCCATGCCACACAGCGGATAAAGTCAACCTGTTCTTTCTTTTTTCGTTCGCAGGCGATTACTACATTACAAACACATTTCTGCGTTTCCGCATCGATCATATGCAGTTCCGGATCAGCGGTCAAACGTCCCATTAACACAACATGATTTAGCATTTACAATCATACCTTTCTACTCATAAATTTCAACTTCAGTTACCCAACTCAACAACTGGATCCCATCCTCTGTTAATGAATACTGTTGGGTGTCGTTTGCTGTCATCAATCCCAGATACAAAAGTTCCTGTAAAGCAACTACATTACTTTCATCTCTACAGATGCAATTTTGATGAATCTGAAAAGACTTGTACTTCCACCCACGCAAACGGGTTCCATTAAAAGAAATTGTACGTTTCATCAACTCGATCTGTTCGAATGTGATATTGCAATAATCCCGATACCGCATAAACTTTCTCCAACCCCTCTTTAATACAATTCATCATCTTTCTTCTGCTGATTCTCCTGCACTTGCTGCTGACTGTGAAGATATTCCTCAATAGTAGTACGTGCATAATCCAATTCTTTTAACTCGGCTACTACCTGACGAAATACTCCATTTTGAACATTTCTCTGTTCTATCAGCTTCTCTCGCTCCTGTGAAAGCCGTTCCAAACTTGGAATCTTCCGGTCTGGGAATCGTTCCAAAAGAGCCGATTTAGCATCTGAAAACTGTTGCAGCTCTTGCTTGTGCTCCTTTTCATACTTTTTTCGGAATGTAGCACTCTGATACGCATCATAAAACGGCTTGTACTTTTTGTATTTCTTCACAAGCTTTATTGTATCTGTCACAGTTTCAATCTGACGTTGCAGCTTGTTCAGATCTCCTACTAACTGCACACGCTGCCCATATGTCAAAATAGACCGTTGTTCTAATTCTTCTTGAGTTGCAATTCCTTTTTCTGTGAGGTAATTCAGAATCTTAGAAGTCTCTTTCATATTCTGAATTTCAGCCCATCTTGACAATCCCTTTGCCTGTTGAAACTTCTCCGCAGAAGTATCATACAAACGAGTCTTCTGCGTGGACGTTGTTCGTCCGGTTCGCAGTAACTGATAATTGTCAATTCGCTTTCGAATTTGTTTTTCTTCATAATACCAGCCCAGTGTTCGAGAACGACAAAATCGCTTCATGCCCTCTAAGCGATATTTCAAAGAAATCACATTCTCCGGACGATAAACTACATTCACATCTTGTTGCTTTAGCTGATAAAGGAAATCATCGAAACCAGTGCAGTTCATGATTGCAGCATCAATCTTATCTTTTAGTTTTGCTTTCCATGAACGGTTCTGTCGAGCCATGTCCCATTCATAATGACTCTTACCTTTTCCTTGTTTCGGATTTTCAATTACATTCAAACCATATTCTCTGCACAAAGCATCACTGATTTCCTGCAATCTTTCCTTTTCGTGCCCACCTCGATTCTCTTGATATTCGAAGCTTCGAAAGGTTTCCATATTGGTATTGCAAAAGATAATATGATTATGAATGTGATCTTTATCAATGTGCGTTGCAAGCACATATTGATAATCATCATGCAAAAAGCTTTTTACAAGTTTTCTGCCAATTTCCATTGCTTCATCTGGTGTGATTTCATCGGGCAAAAAAGATTGTATCATATGCTTGGCAAGCACATCTCCTCGACCAGTTCCCATGCTTCTGGTTTCCATAAAATCTTCTGCAATTAAATTTGCCTGAAATGGTGCACAGCAAAATGTTTCAATCAATCTGCCTTGTTCAGTTTTTTCAGGTTTCATGATGTAGGCAATTGCTTTTGACAGCGTAGAACGGATTGAATGGATTTTAGTGACCGCCATATTTCCTCATACCTTTCTTGCAATTCCACAAAATCCTCCTTGTACAGAATTCCACTTTGATTCACTCGAATTGCAATTTGGTTTACATTGTTCCCGATACGCTGTAAACTTTGCTGCAAGTCTTTCAGCAAAGCCGAATCATAACGAATGATCATTCCCGTAATTGCCATTTTGCGAAGATAATCAGACATCGTAGAGCAACCAGAACATTGCAATTTCTGCATGATGTATGCATATTCTTCTTGCGTAACACGGCACTTAATGCAAACTGTTCGATTTCCAGAAAAATCCGACATGATACATCACCTCCTTTCTTTCAAACAAGGTGTTTTTGGTTTTGGGCTTTTGGAATAAAAGCTGTGATATTCTATTTTTCACGAAGTGCGAAAAATGCAAAAATGGGGTTTTAGGGGTATCCCTTAACAAGCATGATTTTCGAAGAAAATCGCTATTTGTGGCACAAATAGCTTGCTTGCTACTCTGGGGAACGCCCTACGGGTGTTCCAGCCACCCACGGGCTCTGCCCGTTAAGATTAGGGAATCAATCCGCTAAAAAGGACACTCTCTGCCCGGCAAGCAAATTGTTGCGTGACAACAAAAATACAGATAGAGCACACAACAATACGAGCTGTTTCAGTGAAAAGAAGATTTTCTGATAAGAAGACTGTTTGTCAAAAATGCACCCTCACTATATATACCGAATCCAACAAGCAAGTTATCGGTACTTTTTTCAGAAAATCTCGAAAATTGTAGAAATACACAAAAAGAATTTTTTAGGATTGTAGATATAGCACAAAACAAAAAAAGAGCCATTCTCAAATAAGAATGACTCTTTCAAAAAGATATAGAAAAAAGAAAATGGACTCCAGAAAAAATCCAGAGTCCATAATCTGTGCGGCAGCGGCATCTTCATTGCATCAGATACCTGTCAATCATTTTGCAGAAAAAAGCAAAAGAACGGATAGAATCCGAGAAAATTGCTGATTCTCCGTCATTTTGGGACAGAAAGGGAGCAATATCAACGCTTTTTCTAAAAAATGTGCCTAATATTCTCAAATATCACAAAGTTTTGCTTGACATCATAACTGAAATGTGATACAATGATAAACAAAAGAGCACCCCCACAGGGTATAGTTGCGTTGACGCACAACTATACCCTTACGCCAGACAGAAGACCTAACCCGTATTCTGTACTGACTTGTGAGAATGCTGTTCATGTATCCGTTTTGTAAGTGGCTGTCCGGTCACTCAAAATGCGATGCTTTGAATAGATTTTTGCGAGCCTGTCCAGAGTACCATTCTGGCAGGCTTGCTCTTTTTTTAAACAATCCCAAACAATCAAACATCTTATATCAGCAATTTTTGCTGACGGTACTTTCTGTGCATTCGTTCAACCCGTTATCATCAAACGAATTGGTTTGGACTCAGCCGATGCAAAGTAGTGAGGATGTTGCCGTTCGGTGGTATATGAAGCGTTCTATTCAGACGCTTTACACCATTTTTTATGATACACAGTCTTTCGACTGATTGATTTCAAAAAGAACATTCAGGCAAATCAACAGCTAAACTTGCACCTCCAGCTGTTTCACTTGCTTGAATGTTCTTTTCCATTTGGTTGCGGGAGCCAGATTTGAACTGACGACCTTCGGGTTATGAGCCCGACGAGCTACCGAGCTGCTCCATCCCGCGATATACTTTCGTCCGTACCTCTCGTACCGACTTAATTAGTATACCACATTTTGCGTCGCATGTCAACCATTTTTCCGATTTCAAAAAATAAAAAAGTTCAACAGCATCAAATTTATAAATATAAGGTGCAATCAACTTGTAAAGTGCAATTCAGCAATTATATAAGCCCAAAACGCAATCGAAAAAGTTGTATCTTTCAAATTACCATTGCTCCTGCAAAAGCAAAATTCAGGCGTATCCGCATAAAAACCAACGCTCTGCGGCAGAATCCTATGCCAACACGCCCAAATCACACGCATAATTTCGTCGTTTTTCCAAATTATTGTTATGCCATGATCGCATTCTTATAGCGAATCAAGTCCAAATAAATCTCCTGCTGTTTCTTGTCAATAGCATACTGAATATACTTGTCCACGTTTTTCTTCGTAACAAAATCCGTCTTTCCCAGAAGCACCTGAATCAGCTGCAAATTACCGTTGTCAATCAGCATCTTCACGCCCTTGGTAAGCATCTTTTTCACATACGCCTTAGCTTCTGCGTTGTCGTGCAAGTCGATCATTTCTACAGCCATCTGAAATTTCATACACAGCGGCATTTTCACCTCTGTGTCCATTTTTCCGGTTCGCAGCATTTCTTTCACCGCAACAATATCTTTTTCCACTTCAATATAATAGCCAACAATCAGGAACTTTTCATCAGAAATCGCAATTTTAATATTGGTCAGACTTTCACACCCCCAAAACGCCGCTTCTACAATATTGATTACACGCTTCGGAATCATAATGCTGGTCAAACTTTTACAACAGGCGAATGCCCAATTTCCAATACTGTTCAAACTGTCGGGAATCTTAACACTAGTCAGCCTTTCGCAGCTATTCCATACACCACTTCCAATACTAGTCACACCATCTGGAATTGCGATACTGATTAGATTAGTACATTTATAAAACGTCCAATCTCCAATGCTAGTCACATGATTTGGAATTGTGATATTGGTCAAACTTATGCAATCAACAAATACACACTTCCAATACTAGTCACACTGTCAGGAATCGTAACGCTGGTCAAACTTTTACAACTATGAAACATATAATCTCCAATAGTGGTCACGCCGTTCGGAATTACAATACTTGTCAGGCTTGTACACTCACAAAACGCATGATCCTCAATACTAGTCACACTATCCGGCATTGTGACACTAGTCAGACCTTCACACCTCGAAAACGCCCAATCACCAATACTAGTCACCCCGTCCGGAATCACAACATCTCCGCCTGCACCAGTATACTTTACCAGTACACCATTTTCAATTTCAAAGTCATTGTTACTGCTCATTTGCATTTTTCCTTTCTGTATAAAACGACGGTATCACATCAATTATAAACTGTCTTAAAATAAATGTCAAGAGTAATTCCATAGATTGTAAAACAGTTTTGTTTCATTTGATGCTAATATTATGCCACTTTAGTTTTTCAAATAAAATAGAACTATCAAAATTCTGCCGAAAAAACAAAAAAACAGGGCAAAAACACTGCCCTGCTTTTCGTTTGCCTGCAGATGAATCAAGACGGTTCCTGTGTAAAATCGGTGATTTCCTCCACGATTTGTGCAATTTTGACCATTTGTTCCGGCGACAGCCCATTCATAGCAACCTTGATGCGATGAAAAGCGTCTTCTTCCCCCACTTCCGTATTAGAATCAATGTCCAGCAATTTCGGGATCGACACTTTCAGCCCGTTGGCAATCTTCGAAACGGTTTCAATCGTGGGGCATTTTTCCCCGCGTTCCACCTTGCCGATATAAGCGGGGTGAATTTCTGATGCAAAAGCCAGTTCTTCCTGACTAAGGTGCTGCCGGGTGCGGAACTGACGGATTCGTTCTCCGACAGCAGCGGCGACGTTGGTTTTGTTCTTCATAATGGAAATCCTCTGTTTCTGCTCTAAAGTATTCTATATTTCTATTTTAAAGGGTATCTGAAACAGATTCAAATATTTATAGAGAAGAAAAAATAAATTCTGTAAAGATTATATAAAAAAGCAAAGAGGACTGCCATATTTGGCAGTCCTCTTTGTAAATTGTCTTGTGACTATGAAATAGATGAACAGAGTAAGTATCCATTTCTTGAAAATTATAAGTTCAAAGTTAGCAACTCTAACATAAAGTAAAAATATTAAATTTCCTTTTGAATATTATAATTATCTTGATTATCTTGTATCTCATACGCCTTATCAATATATGATTCCATATCATCAACAAAATCTGACCATTTCACGCACAACATATAATTACAATCTCCATGATATATTGTATGACCAACATCACAGCTATTCGCATAAGGATTTTTATGATTGAACATATTTCCACTCATTATACTAAAAATCAAGCTTGAATTACTATCATAAAATTGACATCCACTACTACAACATGTTTTTTTGTATGTAAAATAATCATACATACCATTTATATCAGGCAAAATAACCGCTAAAAGTGCATTTGTTTTACTCTTGACTGGGTTTTCATTTTTATCTTTCCTAGAAACTTCTTTCAAGGAATATGATATTTCCTGCGGAATCCATTGATATTTTTCCTCTTTAAATTTTTCTCGCATTCCTTTTGACAGCATTATAATTGTTAACGTGCTATCACGAATTCTATTTTTCAGTTTTTCCCAAATAGTTGAATCTTTGAGCTGTGATAAATCTTCTCCATCTGATTCACCTTTGTAAATATGATCGGTTTTAGATTTAAGTGTTTCTTCAATCACATCAACATAATCCCTAACAGTACAAGTCCACCATTTTCCAGGATCATCAGTAATATTTTCAACGTCATTATCGGCATATTTATATGATATAAATATTTTTCTTCCCATACATGTTTCCTTTCTATTTTAAAATAAATCCACCAATAATCAATCCCAATGATAATAGCAAATAAAGCGGCAAAATCGTTATAGAAGTCATTGTTTTAACTAGACAACATTTACAATCTTTGTATTTATCTATTAGCATTTCAAACTCTTTTATATCCGTTCCATAATGGGCGGTGTTTACAATTTCTTTATACAACTCTCTAAATTTACGTTCTTGTTGTAAATAATATGAATCTAAAAACCAGAAGATTAATACAGGAATAAGAGCTATAAAAATGTATGTAACTTTTCTGCTATTAGCATAAAGTGCTAATAGTGCTGATACCAATGTTATCGTCCATCCCTTTATTTGAAATGAATTCGTATTCATTCTTGTAATGATGCCTTGTATCATTTTTAAATGTTCTATTTTACTTTCCATACTCATTTTCCTCTATCTTATTAACTTGCTTATATAAGGTATCTAAGGGATGCTCATGGTCTGAACAGCTTGTTAACCATACTTCTAAACTTTTATCATTAATTTTTTTCATATGTTCTTTATTAATTTGATATTTGATTTTCAATTCTGAATGTTCAAGTTGAAAACCCGCATTTATTGGATACCTATAACCTTTTCTTTGCGGTTTTTTTTCACGCAGATATCTTGTCATTTCAACCTCTGAATAAATCCATGAAGATAAAGTGCTTTCAGTGTTTTTAATATTATCTGCAACCGGCAAATGCAATTACATATTCTTCATCCAAGTGTGAATGAGATATAAAAATATTTGAATTTATATTTGGAAACCAATCTTGCGATATTGCATCTCCATCAATTATTTCATCATTCAATAAGTATTCTTCCAGTGTATTATGAACATCTTTTTGATTCTTGCTAAATATACCTTTGCCTGACGTCAAGAAGTCATTAAACATTTCCTTATTTCCAATTTTTGTATCAAAAGTGACAAACATACTTTTTACCTCCATACTATAATAAACATATCGGTACAAGTTTTTTTAATCCATAAAATAAAAATTTATGTGATGAACTCATTGTTTTTCATTCAAGTAATCTAACAATTGCTTTGATAACATAACATAATCAAGGCTTTCTGCAAATTCATTATTCATTACTAAAGGAGCATCGTTTAAACCCTGCCAACCATTAGCCTTATATTCAGAAGCAACGATAGAAGAACATCCTCCAACAGAGCCTACTACAAATACTGGTATTCCATTCTCAATAGCTAATGCTATTTCTTCACGAATTCCTTCATCAGCTTTATTTTTCTTAATTTTACCGCCCATACAAATTAGAGCTGAAACTTCTTTCCGTTGTATCATATGCTTTCTCATTGTGGTCAAGCTTTTACTTAATGAATTATTCTTTTCTGTTTCATTAAAAGTAGTACTTTCATTATAATATTCTTTTGAATATAGATATTTATCCTCAAACCACTTTGATATATACATTTTTAAATGCTCTTTACAATTTTCAGGATAAATCAACTTCGATATTTCAAAAAACAACTCTTGAAAGGTAGGGTGAGAACCAAATGTTAAAATATATCCGGATTTTAAAATTGATTTTGCAAAAATCACAAGAGCATCCGTAAGCGTTTGCTTATATATTTCCTCACCATCTGAAAAAGCTCCAGAAATAATTATTTCACTATTTCTATTGCTAACAGGCTTTTGAAGATAATTACCCCAATGAAACATAAAATCCTCATATGTTTCAATAATTATTTTATCGCTTTCTTCCTTTGTGAATACTTTATCTGTTAAAATAACAGATGAATCGTAATGATCATTCATTCTATTCAAGTATTTTTTTAAATTTTCTTTATCTGATAAAGTAGGTGTTCTGCCAAATAACTGAACATATTGATTTATATCTCGTTGTGGATATCTATACCCTTTTCGTTTTACATCAATATTAAAGATCATTTTTTCGCTATCAATACACTTTATTTTATCTTCAAACATTTCTTCCAACGCATTATGACAATCAAACACTACATTTGATTTAGTCATAATCAAGTCAAATGTTCTTTCCATAATTTCATCAGTAATTTCAGTTAATCTTTTGATATCTTTAAATTCATCTAAAGAATAACTCAAGTGTGGCTTTTCTGAAGGAACAAATTTTAATTTATGAATATCGGCATTTTCTATCTGCACCCATAAAACAGGAATGTTTCTCAGAATAGCATATCTCAATTCTTTCTGTATCCACTTAGAATCGGCAGACTCAGGTGTATGAATAAAGATAAATGCATCACTTTCTGACATTGCTTTATCTATTTCACTTTGTGCTTCTTCACCAACTTTTACAGAAGTAACATCACGAAATGTTTCACACGCCTTGAACTGAACACTAAGAGTATCACAGAGCTGTGCTGTAATTTCTTCACCATCCAAACGTCTATGGCTTATAAAAATAAGACCACTTTCACTATACATAGTCGGCATTATGTTCGCAATAACTTTTCGTGCAAAGCAACGAGCTGCCAATGGAAGGTAATCATCACTTAAATCTCTGCATCTGAGCTGTTCCCAAACATCATAGCTTTGCTTATCGGCAATAATCTCTAACGGCTTTCTTGTTTCCTTATCCATAGCAATCGGATATATGGTCGCTTTTTTGTTCTTAGCCAAATATAACAGCTTTTTTAAATTTTCATCTGTTGAAACTGACTCATCATTAAAAATTATTATTATACTATCATTTTCAATCTTAGATAAATACTTAGCTGCATTATTCACCATAGAATAAGATATATCGTACTTATCAAACTGTTCTTTGAGCTCCTTTACAAAGCAATGAGCTTTACTATGATTTTTCATTATAAATGATGGATTTATAATATAAATACTCATGTATTTGACTCCTAATTATATTACAATTGCCCCTAGCAAAATGATATGATGCCAATAAACAAGCGATTTTGCTAGGCCAAAAATTAGCTTTATCAACAAAATAAAGTGTATGATTATGAAATATATTTTATTAATTCGACCATAATACTGCCAACAACCGCTTGATTGCCAGAATTCTACAAGAATGTAAAAGTCAAGTCCGCATGTGCGTTCATTTATTGTTGTCTTTTATATTCTTGTAGATATAATGGCAAAGCCGGTTGTTGGTAATTTGTATAAGATGTCATTATTTACACATTTGGAAGTTCAGTCTTGAATTTATCTGTCATCATTATCATCATACACAAGAGGAAATCTATACTGCAGTTGAAGAATTGCATATGTACCATCCGCATTCTTATAATGATTACAAACCACCCCTTGAGGTTCATTACAGTGAATCATTATTTAAGAAATGGTGTTACAAAGATACTTGACTAGAGCAGTTTATCATTAAAATCACTTGATAACCTATTATTTTATTTTCGCTTGTTATATCTTTATTATATCATATTTTCTCTATGAGAACAAGTTCTTAACGCACAGAAAAATAATATTTTATTACTGTGGTGGTTTGTTTTCTATTGCATTTTCAATAAGATCATCAATGTTATTTGATATATCATCATATACAAATTTACTTGATTTATACGGTGGATCATAACAAGTCACATACTTGGAAAGTCTTTCACCATTATTAGTAAATACATTATAAAATGGATTACTTCCTTTTTCAGTTTGATCGCCGTTTTCGTTTTTCAAACCATGAATGTATATTCCAACGATACCTTTTTTCAATTCATATGCCTTCTCTATTTCATATTTCACCCATTTTCTTGTTGAAGTGGTTTTACCAATTAGAACCACAATGCATGAGCGCATGGCCATCTGCTCATTAATCCACTTTTTTATTGAAGCTTCACTTTTGGATTTAACAGTTTCCCAGTCATTATCAGAAAAGGTGGAACTTTTACTTACAACATTCATCTTTCTTATTTGCGATGCTCTCCAAACGTCCTTATTATATTCAAAGCTAAAAAATACCTGTCTCATAACACTCACCTGTCCTTTATAAATTTTATAAATCATAAATAATTTGCTGCTCACTGAATATTTTATTAATAAGTCAATAAATTCATTACCCTTTGCTACTTTTTCAATATGGACATAACATTTTTGTAAGTATACATATTTTGTCGGCTGTGATTTAACTTCATCCAACAATCCTTTGCCATATATCCAGTACTTCCAACGGGAATAATCCTTCTTCCCTTCTTAACTGCTATTTCAAATTCTTTTTTACACCATCTGCATTAACAATATGACTATGACCAGCACATCCAATTACTTATTTTACTTATGTAAAATCTTTCTTCATTCGCTTTTACTCATTTAAACCTCTTTGTTTATAAATGCATTTACATCTTTCACCTTTACAAATTGAACAGTTATTTTTTTCATATTCACATAAAAATACTCGTTCAAACAATTCATACATATATTGGGAATCAACATTTCCATCAACAACGGATTTAAAATATTCAATGTAATCACAACTAAAATAGCGAAACAAGGTCTTTGTATTTTCAAGCTCCTTAGGATGCTTGAAACAATATAAAGCATCTAAAGGGTAGTCTTGATACTTTTCATAACAATTACATTTAAAATTTTCATTCCACTTCATTAAATCTTCTTTATCCAAATCAGTCAAATGTATCAAAGATATATTATATGAAATTTTTAAATCTATTAATGCATATTCAGGTATCACGCTTTCATTTGCGTGAAAAAACTCAGCATATTTCCTATAATACAGTAATGGCTTTTTTCTTACAATTTGTGTGCATACAATTTCAGAATAAATCCAAGGAGAGTATGTAATATTCATTGTTTTGTTTATATCATCAAAAACTTCTATTGAATTGTCAGTGTTCAACAATATTACACATTCAACTCTGTCTATCATTTTTTGTAATGCAACTGACAACATTATATTTACATGTTGAGAAACATTGTTGCAAGCATTGTGATCATATGTAAATCCATAATTTTCATCTTTTTTCTTGTTGCAAAAATCAGAATTGATATCTTCCAATAATTTTTGTGAATACCCCCACACATTTGAATCAATAAAGACTTTTAGCTTGAACTCTTTATGAATCCATCCTGCTAAAGCGTTTGCAAGACTCACGTCATTGCTAGAATGAGATATAAAAACATCTGCATCAATAATAGGAAAATTATCGTCCTGTAATTCACTTCCATTAATTGTTCTTTTACGGATATAACGATTCAAATCGTTTTTATATTCAAAAACCTTACTATTTAGATGACTTTCACCAATTATTTTATATTCATCAAAGCTCATTAGCTCGTTGTCAAAAAAATCTTCGTTTAATTTCAAATTATATCCTGTAAACATATTAGTCTCCTTAATTATATTATTTTCATTAATTCTTGATCATACAAGATTGATGAAACAATTAAAAATTTTCACATATTATTCGCATATAAGATCAACATTAGATAACTTCAAATTATCATGTGTTAATTTTCTCTTTATGATGATTCACATAAAATAGGAAGGTGGTTGGTAATGAGAATCCTGGTAAATAATATTAAAAGCACAAATTCAACACTATTAGTAAGGCAACTAAAAAGAATAAGAAGCTTCCCTGTTGATGTATGGGGAACTGACATATCCGCAGCTGGGCATATCGCATCAAGCAATTTTGTTGATCGATATTTTCAAGCGCCTAACATAAACAATGAAAAGGAATACTTGCAATTCATCAATGAATTATCAGATAAGCACAAGATAGATTATCTTTTTGTATCAACAGATAAGGAAGTGCGGTTTCTTAATCGCCACAAAGATGAAATAACAATACCGTTCGATAATTGCCCTTCGGATACAATTAATATATTCCAAGACAAACTAGAAGCAAATAGATCCATTGAAAAAATGGGAATTAAAGTACCAACTATTTATGATTCACTTTTTGGAAAAGATAAAGTGATATTTCGCAAAAGATGCTCCGTTTCAAGTCAGGGAATCTATATTGTTGATCTTTCGAAAGCGTCACATATTGAAAATCATTTTCATACAGATTGGTTTGCTCAGAAATATGAAACAGGTACAACATATGTAGTAGATATATTTGCCGATAAAAATGGAAGTCCCAAATTGATATTGCCCCGAAAATCACTTGAAAAACAAATGGGATCAGCTTTTCGCAGCCAAATAGTGAAACATGACAAGCTTATACAAATATGCAAACAAATCTATTCAAAATATAGGATACCGGGTCTATCTAATGTAGAGTTTATTGAGAATGATAGCGGCATTTATTTCATTGAAATCAATCTTAGAATAGGTGGTTCAGCAAGCGAAGGAATGATTGCTTCTTTTAATTACATAGAACAATATCTGGACCACTTTGTAAACGGGGCAAATCTTGAAAGCCTGGAATACTATATGAATTGTGTAGCATGGGAATCAATAGTCAGCAGATATTATGATGAGGTATTATTTAATGCTTCTCTTGACTCCTGACTTCAAAAATCAAACAGCCAGAAAGATAAATAACAGATATGGTATGGCTTTTTAATTCTTGGAATTAGGTGACGTGTCTTGAATGTTATCCCATCAATTCTCGCTTTAATGCAAGAACATTCCCCCTTCAGATTGACTGCTTGCTGGTAGTACATATCAGCCTGATCAATCATTCCTGCTTTTCTATATGCAATGGACAAATTATAATAAGCAGTACAGTGCATCAATTTACTTGGTTCTTTATTAATAAGCTCCAATGCTTGGTTTTTAAGAAGATCTAATCTGACAAAAGCATTATTCTCATAACACCACGCCAATTTGTTGATTATTACAGATAATTTATCGTAAGTCGAAACACTGTGTTGATCAGCAATGTTTAGATAATCCCAGACGGTACAATCAAATTCACCTGATAATAACAAATAGCCAGCCCAATTATTATAAATGCATGAAATGCCTTGATTTGAATTTTCCAGTAGTCTTTTAGCCTGCTTTATATTTTCTATCGCTTTTTTGTGCTTTCCAATGCTTGAAAGAAGCTTTGAATAGGTGATATACGATTTGCCTGCTTGAATATTATCGCCTTTTAGCTGAAAAAGTTTTATGCTTTTCTTAGCATTTTTAACAGCCTGCGATGGTTTAGTATAAATGTTTGTCAACCGTAAATAAAAGGCATATTCATCAGAATGCTTAAACCCTGGTATTTGGTTCAGTTCAATGTCAATATCGGTGCATGCCCTTTTGTCATTAAGTGCTATAAAGCTATTCAAAACAAGCAATTTCAACTTAATCCATGTATGGCTGAACTTTTCTATTCTAGACATAACGTTTTTATACTCCTGAATAACAATTTCGTGGTGATCTAATATAGAGAGAAACAATAGCTTAAACAGAAGTAGGTCATCATCTGATATAATATCAATGCTTCTTTCCATTAGTTTAATACACGAATAGCCTTCTTCATACAAAGATGCAATACGACATATCCTTAAGATTTGAAAATAAATTTTTTTAAATCTAGGAATATTGTCTTTTGTGCATTCTATCAATTTATTTAGATAATGCCATGTGCTGTCTCTTGATATATTTCTTAATGTGTTTGTCTGAAAATCTGTAAGCAGCCCCATGATTTTTTCCGGATTATTGACCGAATAGATTTTAACTAGAATTTGCCAAGCAGCCTCTTTACTAACAACAGTCACTGTACCCTCATAAACCTTTGCGTAAAAAAGGCTCAAACGCTTATATACATCCTTGTCAATATCAACAAAATCAGAAAGGTTTTCTTTATATGCATCAAGAATACTTGCATGCATAAAAGAGATTTGTTCATTATCTCCATTTGTTTTGGTACAAATAACTTGGTTTGTAACCAGTTCAAGAAATAATTTATCCAGGTCATTTTCAGAATTTGAAAATTCGCTAGTCCAGATATTGTAAAAGACTTTTTTATTTATGCGTCCGCTATGATAATACAAAATTGAAACGATATATTGTGACTCTTGGCTTAAGTTTTTCAAGTTTAATAAAGTTGGCGAGGTCAATTCACCATTCTCTGTATGATCATCATACATTCTTGCATAATCAATAAGATCCCAAAGGTTTCCTTCAGAATAATCCTTATAATGTTTTTTCGCATTGATAACAAAGTGGATATCAGGGGAATGAACATTAAGCTGGGCTTCAAGGAGATCCGCAATATACTCGTCACACATTTTTTCCAACCTACATAAATGTACATCTACTTCGGCAATTGATATTTCCCGTTGCAAATTTTTCACTGAATCCAGAGAATAGCCATCAGAAATAGTATATTCCAAAATGAATCCTTGATTTTTATATTTCGTTTCATTTATCCATTCAATGAGATATTTAAGAGATGTATTATCTATATTTTGAATATTATCAATTATCAAAAGAATATGATTTTTTTTAAACAGATAGTGGATATAGTCCGATTTTATGCACCTTGCAACAGGAGATATATTGTTTATTATAGAATGCAAACTAAAATCGCCTGTTTTTAATATCCTTTTTAATCCTATGCCACTCGATTTTTTTATAGATTCTTTCAATGAATTGGCTGAAATGAATTGATCGATGCTTTGGTCGATAAATACTTCTTTCAAAATTCTATTTTTATTGCTTGTTAAATAATTTTCAAAAGAAAAGTTTGAGTGTCCCTGCGCTTTGAAAAATTTCATTAAAGCTGTAAAAATCAATTCTAGGTATTCACCTTCCGAAACATTGTAATTTACATTTTGAGGCATAGTTTTAACATTTATAATATTCCAGTCAGCAAAAAAGTGATTTTTAGCTAATTTTGCAGAAAATGATGACTTTCCATATCCTGTTTCGGCGTATACAATATGTACTTGGGTACATTCAGCATGATGAAATAAATCAATTATTTGAGCAATATCTTTTTCACGATCAACTATCCTTGAGGTTGCTGCAAAACTTTTAATTTTCATTATACACTCCTATAAAATAAAAGAAATGAGGAATAATTATGGATTTAGGAATTCTAAAAGCAATTGGAAACACTCCTATGGTAGAGGTATCTGTTGGTGACACACATTTGATGGCAAAACTCGAATGCATGAATCCGTTCGGTAGCATGAAAGACCGAGCCGCAAAATCAACACTATTATCTTTATTATGTACAAACACGATCAATAAAGATACAACCATCGTTGAGTCTTCATCAGGCAACTTTGCTATTGCTTTATCAGGCGTATGTTCTGCCCTAGGGTTAAAGTGCTTATGTGTAGTGGATTCTAATATTACAAATGCGAATCTGCAAATAATAAAACAGTTTGGGAGCACAATTCATCAAATTGATATACCCGAAAAAAACCAATCTAATCAGGAGAAAAGAATAGAAACTGTAAAAAAGTTATTGCAAACTAATAATAATATGTACTGGACAAACCAATATAACAATCGATTAATACAAGAATCCTATTTTTCTCTTGCGGAAGAAATCCTAAGTCAATATCCTCAAACTGAAACGATCTACATTCCGGTGAGTACCTGTGGTACAATTTCAGGCGTATCAACTTGGATAAAAAAACAAAATCCCCAAATAGAGATAATAGCCGTAGATTCATATGGATCTCAGATTTTTGGAGAGAGGATTGCCAGAAATAGATTTACCGGAATGGGTTCAAGAATCAAACCTGGAAATTTAGGTAATGCAATTATTGATAAAGTTGTTAGGGTATCTGATTTGGAATGTATAATAAATTGTCACAAACTGCTTGAACAAGGTCTTTTTATCGGCGCATCAAGCGGTGCCGTTTTAGCAGCAATAAATAAAACAAAGGAATTTAATAGAAACATTGTTGCTATTTTCCCCGATCGCGGAGACAGATATCTTGATAATCTTTATAACAATGAATGGCTAAAGGAAAATATGCCTCAACTAATGAGCGAAGATTATAATTCTAATCACAGAGTATGATGTTTTTGCTTTTTTACACGATAATTTGAAGTTATCCTGCGTTGAGTTTTGATAATACTATTATACACCCATTTTTCTTCAAAATCAACATAATCTCGCAGATTTTTCCAAGAAATTCATCGACACTATTCGACAAAAAGCGTATTACAATATATAATAGAATTATTCCCAAACGAAGGAGTAGCTATCATGATAAACTTAAACCTGCAAATAGAACGATTTCTTAACTACTGCATGTCCAGAAAAGCTCTGAATGAAAAAACCATTAAGGCTTACAGAATCGATCTTAGGCAATTCTCTGAATATACAGACAACACATTTTCCAAAGAGATGATTTGCCGATACATCGACATACTTCACGAACGATTCAAGCCCAAGACGGTAAAGCGAAAAATCGCTTCCATCAAAGCGTTTACTCATTATCTTTTAATTGAAGACGTAATTGAAATCAATCCATTCAACAAAATTGATGTTTCCTTTCAAGAACCTACAATTCTTCCCAAAACGATCCCCCTCAATATAATCAACAGTCTGCTAACGTGTGCTTACAATTCATTTTCACAGGCTGAAACAGATTATCAAAAACGCTGCACGACTCGTGACATTGCAATTCTTGAAATTCTCTTTGCAACCGGAGCCAGGGTATCTGAAATTTGCAATCTGACACCCACATCTGTAGATTTGACGAATCACACCATCAAAATTTTCGGAAAAGGTTCTAAAGAACGGATGATACAGATTGAAAATACCGATGTTTTAAGGGCGCTTCAATCTTATTATGACCTATTTCAAGAGGACATAAAGACGTGTGGATTCTTCTTTGTCAACAAACTGCATCATCGTCTCACTGAGCAATCAGTTCGTGAAATCATTCGAAAATACACAGCTATGACAGGGTATGATATACATATCACGCCGCACATGTTTCGTCATTCATTTGCCACTTTGCTTCTTGACGAGGATGTTGACATTCGTTACATACAGAAGCTATTGGGGCACAGTTCCATCACAACCACACAAATTTATACCCATGTTGCTATGGCAAAACAAAAAGAAATTCTTTCTGTCAAGCATCCAAGAAATAAGATAAGGGTTAACGCAAAATAATATACAATTATCTTCAGTTGTAAAAACATGTGCCATCAAACGCTTTCAAAAGCATCCTCATAAACATATAGTCCTAAAATTCTAAAAAAGATCATAGCTACAAACAAATTCTGAAGCAGTGCATAGAATTATTTAATATTTATGCTGATAAAATCAAATAATCACATATGCTCAACTAATCAACTATTTACTCTGAAATAATCCTCTGCCTGTACAATCGTATTCCAAATCTGCTCATCCTTACAGGGATTGATATAATCATCATCAGAAAGCACGCCATACACAGCTTCAAGCTTTTCTTTTACTATCTTTGCATATGAATACATATTACTTTCATAACGTTCCTGCTTCACTCCTCGGTTACGCATTCGCTGCTGAGAATGATTCATTCGTTCCAAATGATGCATTTGCACAGAACGTCTTGATACAGTTATCTGTGCTAAAAGCTTTTGCATTTCATCAGATAACTTTACCGCCTCTTCATACTTCTCTACAGCATCCTTCGCAGTATCTATCTTCAATTGATCTTCATAAGAAACTCGATTATTTCTGTTTTCCGATATATCACGAAGCTGATTTACTGTTTCTTTCAACTCGTTTAGAGAAGCAGACCTTTCTGCAATATTGATATTGGATTCTATCACTCCGATATTTTCAAGAAGCCGATTATCCATTTCATCGAAATCAGGCAAAGATTCTCCAAATTCCTGCATATAAGCATCCTGAACAAAATGCATCATTTCTGTATTTCGCTCCAATACATGAGCCGCTTCAGATATATCAAACTTCTGATCATGATACTGAACACAATTCCTGTAGCGCTCTTTTAGATAAACATTAGATACAACGCCGTTTTCCAGATCCTTTACATCTGGTTCTATTTTCTCCATCATGTTGTCAGAAATGACCTCTCTTCCCTTCGCCGAATCCTGCATCAACGTTTTCTGTACTGACCATTCATGACTGTATTCCTTTCCAAGCGCAACAAAGTCAATACTTAACTGCATATACAATTCACTTGGATTCGCTGATAATCTTGCTGCTAATCTGCGAATGAAGAACAAGGATGCAACCGATGTGATGACACCCTTTACAAGCTGAAGTACCCCTTCACCGAGCATTCCGGCAAACTGCACTGCTGCCTGAGCCACTGAAAGTGCTGCTTCTGCAACATAAATAGATGCATAAAGCACTCCTTTTGCAATTTCATATCCTGCTATTTCACATCCGATAATCGGCGCATAAAATATTTTTTTGAACCATCCCATATTGCGGAGTCTATTCCTGCATGCATCTATCTGATGATCCAGGTATGAGATTTCATCGTACAATTTCCGTACCTTTGTTTTTGCATCTTCCAGTGATTGCGTTGCGTCATTAATTTTCTTTCTGCAAACTTCGATCGCATGATTCAATCGATCTTTTACCTTTGTCAGTGTTTCTTCTAATTTGTATGTATCAAAAGAAAACTGAAAATCAAAGTTCAACGATTGAAAACTCTGATAGTTCACATTCAAAGAAAGATGCGTTGTCATGCCCCAGAATGTACTTTCCAGATTGATAATGATCAAGCCTTTTTGATAATACAATTGTGCCTGTTTTTCCGTCAATCCAGCTATTGATATTTTACCGTCAAAATAAAATGACACATCATTTTGAGATGCTTGCAGATAAAATGCAACGCCTTTCGCTGTCGTATCCAGAAATTGTGACAGAACGCTGTTTTCCGGAATTGGGATAGGATTTTCCTGTTGAAAATCAGAGGATGTAATTTTGATTATTCCCAAATCAATATCCGACAGCATGCCAAACGCCAGTGCACCTTCCTGCTGACGGAATGAAAACAAAACTTTCAAAGACAATTGAAACACACAAATTTTTGCACAAAAGAATATTCCCGCACTGACAACCATGCCGTTACCAATTGTGAAGGGTTCTGCCACATCTGAATAATAAAATTGTGGACGCAGATACAAAACACCGTCTGCATCCACATAATAATGACGCATTCTATATTTATCCACAAGCGCATATCCATCATCCTGCGGTATTCGTCCTATAGAAATTGTATTTACATCAATCGAAAGCTGAGATGCCGTAATATTATCATTAAAAAATGCTGCAATCTGCGATAAATCAGTCTTTTCAAACCATTCCATCTGAAATTTATTTCTACATTCAAAATCAAAGTAGTCGATAGAAATAATATCAAGTGCTTTGATACCTGGAATCAAAAGACCCGTGATGTTTTCAATCAAATCCGATATGGAAAGTCGACTGGTAGCAAAACATAATAATTGCGGTTTTAAGATTCCATCGTATGAAAACTGCATCGCCGCAAATAGATACAACTTTCTTAAATAAATTTCACCGACAATGCCAAATGTCAACCCCTTGTTATATCCAATTGTAAGAGAAGTGTTTCCGAGGTAAAATGCACCGAAAAGATTGATTGGTTCTTTCGGAATGGCAGATGCCGACAGCATCAGTGAACTGGAAGATAATTTACAGTCAACGCAAAAAGACATTTCGGAAATTGCCATTAACTGAAACATCCCGGAGGCCTGAAAGATCGTGTCAGCTTTACCAGTATCCAGTTCCAGAAATAATTCTTGTATGCTGATAATGTCATTAGAGATCTGTGGGACGGAAAGTACAAAATATGCGCCTTGCTGTCCTTTTCCCGCGAAAAAGGACAGATTTTCTATACCAAGCAGCTCATGAAAAAACAGGTCCAGCAGCCCATTGCATTCCTGTGAAAAGTAATATTCGGAATACAAACAAAAACTGTTTTTTTCGTAGAATCTGGAAGGAGGCAGCAATGTTTCCGTATTATGAAAAGTTTCTAACAGCCTGCCAATATTGACCGGCTGCAATCCTTTGGAAATATACAGATAAAAATTATCAATGCCAATCAGACGCTTGGCATTTGCGATAAGTTCTGCAACGAACCCTGAACTCTCTTGTTCTGAAATTTCACATAAGAATCCGCTGCCAGAGTAACTTCCATCTGAATTTTTTAATCGAATCGCTGTAACACGGAACGACTGCATATCCACAAAAAACATCTCATGATCATAAGCATAACTGAAACGCAATTCAGCAGATCTATGTGTCAGAAAATCCGGAAGAAGTGTGTGTAATTCATCAGACAGCTTAGAATCAATCAATGCAACGATTGCAGTCATATCAGCATTGTTGATATTCAAATTCCCTTGAAAACAGCTTTCGCCATGCAGTACACTGTATGATGCCGCTGCTTCATAGCCCAGTATCGTTCCACGAACACCAACGCTCATGGAAAATGTTTTTTCTTCCATTGAATTCACCATATCGGATTTTTTCATCAATTAAAATGAATCAGGTGTTATCAATGCCATTTTTTCCAGCACAGTCTGACGCTGCGTATTCCAGATATTGAAGCTTAAACTGTCGATCTGGAATATCTTGATTTCCTTTGGAATCAAACCTTCTGCATTGATTTGCAGTGAAAGTGCGTATTCGACTGTCTTTTCTTCCGTTTCGCCGTTTTTCTTTGATTCAATATTCAAGAAGAGCATTTTCAAGCAGAACTTGACAGAATCAAAATCAATTGCATTCACAACCTGAGGATCTTCCTCTTCTGCAATCTTGCTCTTAACATCATCTTCAGAAAGAGCGCCTTCGCCTGCCATGCCGTTAAACTGACCAATCATTTCCTTCAGTGTAAGCTGTACGTCATTGGAAACATTCGCAGGTGCCAGGAAAATCTGATAGCCGTCTGCTGTCTTTTTGTAATAGGAACTCAGATCTACTCCCATAAATGTAAATTTCAATCCCACGGATAACTGTACCTTTTCTGTTACTTGTAAATTTTTCATATGAATTACCTCCATTCATTTTCCGATCCAACTCATTCTAGCCGCTTTTACCGCACACCTCAATTGTATATTTTTTCCTGGTCCGCTGCTGTTACAACCTCTGCATAATGGAACTATATAAAATTCCTCATCGGGCTGCAAAGCCTGTGTAGGCTGTGATAAGACAACATGCGCTCCAACGAGATCATCTGGATGGCTTGATGTGCAATGCTGATTGCAGCATTGTCCGCCAATTTGTATTGTACTGGAGCCAGTTAACACTTCCCATGCATTAATCATCGTTGAATCGTACTCAATTCCTTCGTATATCACTTTATCTCCTGAACTACCTATTGCATTATACAAAGGCAGTCCATATCCTAACACCTCAACTTCCACATATTCCGATTTAAGTTCCATATTGTTTTCTTTGTTCATAATGCTTTCCTTTCATAATGTCAATTTAAAAACGTGCAGTAGATTATATTATCCTGCCATATACCTTTTTGATCATATCTGCAAAAGTGAATTTCCCTGATACTATATCATTTAGAGAATTGTAATCATTGCTATCAATTTTGCCATCATAGTTAACATCAGCGTTCACAAGATTAATACTTGAATTTCCACCATTCAGATAATTGTTTAATATGGAAAGATCTGAACTGTTTGTAACACCATCCATATTCACATCGCCCCTGTTATAATTGGACTTATAACACTGCGCTAAATAAGCCTCACTCTCTTGACTAACAACTCTTGTACCATCTGCATCACAATAGTAACTATATGTACCAGGAATAATATAACCATCATACTGCCCTTCAGGAGTCCCATTATACCATTCATTTTGATATGTCATAGCAAATGATTCTGGGTTTGAATTTGTGCATTCCACAAAGTACCATTGATTATATAACTTTATACCTACTAATGCATGCCCAGGAGCGCTGATAAGCTGAACGTCATCCTTTGTAAAACCTGATTTTAGTAAAAGCAAAATATAAGATCTTGACATACCGGCACAAGCACCTTTTCCAGAAACAAGTGCATATGCTGTTTGAGGCATAGAATAAGAAGCATCATACCGAATGAGATTGGACGCCAACTGGCTGTGAATATATTTTGCAACTTCATATTTCGCATTTTCTTTTGCATTGCCAGATAGTCCACTAATATTCCAATTCACATTTGCAGATTTACTTTTCAAATTATTGTATACTTGGGTTACTTTGGCATCCACATCTGGTTTAATTAATTTCGCACCGCCTATACAGTATTGAAAATGAGAAATGAATTCTCTATCTGCCATATCAGCAGGAACCGTAATATCAGTAAGATTATTACATCCAGTAAATAAATATCCTCCGCTCTGCGCACATGAAACGTTTTTAGAGACTGTTAATTTCTTCAAATTGGCACAACCATTAAACGACCAACTTTCCAGGGTTGTAATATTATTGGACATGATTACCTGATATACATTAGAACTGCTAAATGCTCCTGTTGCAATTTTGGTAACATTTCTTCCTAAAATTGTATCTGGGATTGTAACTGTTACATTATCACTGGCATTAGCGTTTGCATTATATTTTGTTATTGTTGCATTGCGATCTTTTATAGGAATCTCATAATCCAATCTGTATTGTGAATTGTTTACAGAGCCTTTAATTACAGTATCAAGATGGTAATTAAAGTGGTCGATGAACGTCTGATCTATCATATTTTCAGGAACATATACAGTTTCGATACTAGTGCTATTATAAAATAAATAACCACCAGATTTTTCTGAACTCAAATTTCTGGATAATGTTACCGTTTTTAAGTTCGAACAAGTAGAAAATGAATAATCACCCAATGAAATTACAGTATCCGGCATTACAATAGACGATATTCCATCGCAACAGTAAAAAGCAAATTTTCCAATTGATGTTACATTATACCCATTAATAGTACTTGGAATTATAACTCCTACAGCTGATGCACTCGTAGTTTTTGTAAAACTAGTAATTTCAATCTGATGATCTGAGATTTTATAGTCCAGCTTATACGCTGAAGTAACTGATGAACCTTGTACCACAGTATTAGTATAATAATTAAAGTGATCAACGAACGAAGGATCTGCCATGTTTTCGGGAACATTTACAATTTCAATATTTTTACTTTTATAAAACAGGTAACCGCCTGATTTTTCTGAACTCAAATTTTTAGATAACGTCACCGTTTTTAATTTTGAGCAATTATAGAAAGAATAATTTCCTAAAGAAACAACCGTATCAGGTATTATAACAGAGGATATATCTTTTCCACTGAATGCGTATGCACCAATTGATGTTACACTACATCCATTGATTTTACTTGGAATTACAACACTTACAGATGATGCACTGGATGTCTTTGTAAAATTGGTTATCTCAATGTTATTATCCACCGTTTTATAATTTAATTGATATCCAGAACCTATATAGGTTGCCTCTACATCAGCTGCCGATACCTCAATAGAATTCATTCTTATTATGGGATTTTCAGCGAAAGTCATACTGCATGTCCCTAGGACTGTAACCGCAAGGATTGCTGCTAATTTTTGTGATTTCATTTTAAATTCTCCTTAATTTAATTGTATATTAACAGACATTTATCTGTTATAAGCAATATTTCGAATTAAAACTCGTCCGGTTACCTAAAGCTCTATAAAGTTTGTAGCAATAAACAAAATTGGAATCAAATATTTGTCTATTTTGCTAAATATAGCCATTCTAGTATAATTTTAGCATAAAATACTTTTTTCACACACTTAATGTATCATAAAAACAAAAAAATCAATACTTTTGCACTAAATGGTCGTTTTTCAGCATTGTTTGGTCAATTTTCACCATATTTTACCATAATAATTCTATTTAAGATCTATTTCAAGAAGACGTAAAAACGTGTGGGTTCTTCTTTGTCAATATGTCAATGGCTCTCTATAACATATAATATATAATCCTAAAAACAGTCAAAAAAGTTACGGTTTTTAAAAAATTCTATCAATTATGTATTAATGCACAAAATCGAAATCAAGTATTTGGTTGTTTTGAAAACAATTAGCTGTAAATAAAATTATAGCATAAAATGTCAAAATTGGTATGAATCAGACTTTTTATATACTCAATGTACCATAAAAAATCAGAAAAATCAACCATTTTGCACTAAATGGTCATTTTTTTACGTTAAATGGTCAATTTCAACTATTTTCTAATATATATTCATCGATTAACCTCAAATATTCCTTTTCCTCCGACTCAATGACATCCATCGCAAACTGTTCTGCATCGCAAACAGAATTTTTCAGTATCTCAAATCCTACCGCAGCAGTAAACACATCCACGGTCACTTCTTCCGATTGGTTGGAGAAAATTTCAATCTGAAATCCGTTGCAATCACTGATACTCCCGTCTTTTCTCTCCCTCTGAATATTTTTCAAGGGCGTAATTTTTACATAAAATCCATGATACAGCATCAAAATATCTCCATTCCGAATTTAGATTCAAACTCCATATTTTCCGCTAGAACCGCTTCTTCAAACGCAGTTTCCAGATATCTTGTGTCCAGTCCGTTTTCCTTGTAGCCTTGCTTTATTATGCCGTAGTACTGCTCTGTGGGAGCTTCAAGCGGCGTATCTCCGTTCATGATGTAAACCATCGCTTCAACAGTTTCTCCGTTAAGTTCAAGAGAAATATTCTCCTTGCGATAATACTTCGGCTCGCCTTCGTAACGATCTAAAAATTTTTCATCCTGCGAATCAAGCTCCCATAAAAGCACAGGAACTTCACTTTCCTCATTCGGTTCAATCGTGGCATGATGCCTGAACTGCAACTCATAGCCCTTTAGCATGGCTGTTCCTGCAACTGTTGAATGCGGGCACCTATATGCCATTTGTTCCAAATTGATGTTGCTGCCGTAAGCTGCATATAATTTTTTCGCCATAAAAAGCTCCTTTACATTGATATGGAAAAGTCCATACTTTCCTCAAATTCTTCTTGCTCGTAATCTTCCTCAAAATCGTCCACAGCGGCTTGCTCCACTTCATCGGGTAAACTCTCACATTGCTCCAGAACTTCGCTTACAGGATGCTCATGAGCTGCGATACGCTCTTCTTTCAGCCGTTCTCGCTGAGCAATTGCATCTTCGGGATGCCGCCATGAAATACATCCGTCCAGATGCGAAATCAGGTGCTTGCGGCAATTGCGGAATTCCTCACCGTTCAGTCCAAGATTAATCAGCCAAACCCTTGCACTGTACCTCAGATTATCGCTCTCTGAAATGTGCGGCGAACAGAATTTTTTCGTCAGCGCAGCATTGGAAATGGCAAGCGCAAGAGTCACATAAGATCTAATAACTCCGGCGTGCAATGAACTATTGCAGGCTCTCATCTTCCAATGCCCATTAGCAAAAAAACTATGTAAATTACAAGCTTTATAGCGAGTGGAACTGTAATGATGATGCACCTCATCCATATCGCCTCTATACCACAATTTCTGGATTGCTTCGATAGTTTTAGGTTTCTCTTTGTTCAGCATTTCCAGAAAATCTCTGTCCACCTTCTGGCAGTAAGTTTCTCTCATAGGCGATACCTGAAGCATATCAAACAAGAAGTTTTCCTTGCTGGCAAAAATGTTCACCAAGTTTCGCAAACTCTGCGCCGTATAAGGTGCACCGTCTACATGAATGTGAATACCGCAATTGTACTGTGCTCCGGTCACACCGTCAGCGCTTCTGACCGCCCGGACAATTTCCTGCAACAGTGGAATATCGCTATATTCCAGCACCGGTGTGACGATTTCCACGGCATACTCTCTTGACGCATTACCGCCGTTTTTGTCCACACGCCGAATGCTGGAATCATAAACAACTGCCCATTTTCTGTCCTTGCTATCACAAATATGATACTTATCGTAACTGCCGCCAAAGTGCTCCGGCACGCTGTCAAATACTCTGCCGATTGCCCTTGCGGCTGCGTTTCTCGTCAATCCGGTACACTCAATTTCCACGCCAAATTTTTGCGTTTTAATCCCGTCAAAATTTCCTGACAAATTCTCATCTCCCATGAAAAAACGACCTGCAATGCAAGCCGTTTTTCTTGATATTTCGTTATTTTTCCATCTGTGCTTTTACTTCCACGCCGCCCTTGAAAACGATCAGTAATTTCTCTTTCGACAGCACTTTCACGCAATCAATCAGCTTGCGGACAATCACATTGTCAAACACTTCAACCTGAAAGTTTTCATGTGCCAGCATTTCCATGGCAGAATCGATTTTATTCTGCGTATCCGTTGAAATCTCTGCATTCTTTCGGAGTTCCGAAAGCTTTTCATTTATCTCTTGTTCCTCTGCATGAATTTTTTCAAACTCGCAGTCCAGCTTATTCTCATCACATCCGCCGCCAGTAATCAGCGATATCAAGTCGTTTCGGGCTTTATCTAAATCCTTCAGCCGCTGTTCCAGATTCAAAATTTCCTGTTGGTTTTTGCACTCTAGAACCGAGCCGATATTTGCTTTCAAAATTTTAGCAATCTCATCTCCACAGCCGAGATATTCGTTCACTGCTTTCAGAATCGCTCTATGCAACTTGTCCTCATGAATGGTCGGCGATTCGGAACAATACTTTTTCCCATGATCCAGACGGCTGATACATCGCCAGACAATCTGCTTTTTACCGCCAGCCGTCCATGTACACCGACGATATGGCGTGCCGCAATTGCCACATATCAAAAGTTCGGAAAGCGCGTATTTACTGGAATATTTTCCTTGCTCGGTAGTCGTTTTATCGCTGATTTTACGCTTACTGGAACGCCTTGCAAGTTCTTGTTGAACACGGTTGAACGTGTCCCTATCAATGATTGGCGCATGATGTTTTGTCACCAGATACATGGGACGTTCACCGTTATTTTTCACAACCTTTTTGGTAATGCAGTCAGCAGTAAATGTTTTTTGCAGAAGCACATCGCCCACATATTTTTCATTTTTCAGAATGCTTTTGATGTTGGATTCGCTCCAGATCTGATTGCCCATGGCAGTCAGTTTCCCTTTAGATTCAAGAGCATTCTTTATCCTTGTGAAGCTCAATCCGTCCAGAAATAATTCGTATATCAAATGGACTGTTTCCGCTTCATCAGGAACAATTTCCGGCTTGCCATCTGCACCTTTCTGATATCCCAGAAGCTTGGAATATTGAAACGCCACCTTGCCTTCTGCATAAGCTTTTTGCTTGCCCCAGCTGACATTCTTACTGATGGACTCACTCTCCGCCTGAGCAAATGAGCCGTACAGAGCAATCATAAATTCACTTGTCATGGTCATTGTGTTGATGTTTTCCTTCTCGAAGATGACGCCGATTCCAAGGTCTTTTAATTGCCGCACATACTCCAAGCAATCCACAGTGTTTCGGGCGAATCTTGATATTGACTTGGTAATCACAATGTCAATTTTCTGCTTTTTACACAGCCGTATCATTTTCAAAAATTCCGGTCTTTTCTTTGCTTGAGTGCCGGAAATTCCTTCGTCGGCAAATATGCCAGCCAGTGTCCATTCCTTTTTGCGATTGATCAAATCCGTATAATATGCGATCTGAACCTGGTAGCTGTTTTGCTGCTCCTCCTGTTCCGTCGATACACGACAGTATGCCGCCACTCTAAGCTGATGGTATTTATCCCTGTTTTCCGTAGTTTGCGGCTTTGCAGGAATTACCCTGACATTGGGCGCTGTGGTCATTTTGCATCTTCCTTTCTATGATATTTTTGATGACAACGCCATTGATAAATTCGATTTCAACGGTGCAAAAATGGCTTACCAGAATCCGTGAAATACAGGATTGCAGTAAGCCAATGTCAAGCGTATTCAGTTGTTCATGACTTGCAAGAACTTCTCGCAACTGCGTTGTTTTCTGCGGTTTATTGCTGTAGGTACAGCAGTCATATTTCAGTTCTGCAAGCTTGCATATTTCTTCTTTCGCACTTTCAAAATCAACATCAGGAGTTTCCATCAAGCGGCTGATTTCATTCTGCTGACGGGTTATCTCAATACTCGGCGTATATCTGCTGATTTCTGCATCAGCATCAAGCAAATTGGGATTTGCAATCACTGTATTCAGAACAGCGACGATTATTCCAATCAGCATCTGATCTGTAATTCTGTGGCTGAATCGTGAGCATTCCGGATTGCGGCAGTCCCATCTTTCAGAGTGCGTATTGCCGCCGATTCTTGAAATCCGACGACCGCATTCCGCACAATATGTAAGACTGCGGATTGCCTGAAGCTCCTCAGAAATCTCGACGACTGTAGTCGATTTAATTTTCTTCCGCATATTTGCTCTGCAAAACATATCTTCATCAATGATTGCAGGATAGCCGTTTCTGCCCAGATACTTTTCATTTTCCAGAATCCGCTTTATCATGTTTTTGTTCCACACAAAATCGATGCCATTGTAAGGAATGCCTTGACTACTCATCCAATTTGCAATGGCAAGCAGGGAACTGCCGTTCAAGTAAGCCTGAAATATATTCTGCACGGCTTTACTTTCCGTTGGCTTTGGCTGAATTTCTCCGTTCCGCATCATGTAGCCAAATGGGATTGTTCTGTTTTTCATATATTTTACACCAGCCTTTCAGTAAATTTCAGACCGCCGTACAGATGGAATTCCAGTTCATTCTGGTTAATCACAATAATTTTCTCAACCAGACTTTCGAACATGATCTCATTGAATTCCGTCATCAGCTCCATGCCGTTTTCAATGATTGAAGCGATATCCTTGATTTGATCTATCATATCGTCCTCATCATCGGAGCGCACGATTTTATGCTGTTCACGGCTGAGTTTGTTAATCTTGGAATTGAGTTCAGCAATTTGCTCAAGGTACTTTGCTTCGTCCAGAAATCCTTTTGTTTTCAGCCGGGCAAGTACGTGATTCTGCTCCTTAAGTTTGGCGATTTCCTTTGCAATCTCCATGTACTGCTGATTGCCGCTGAATTTGCGGTTTTTCAGCTCCTGAAGCTGTGAAATTATAGGAGGAAAAATCATGCTGTATTGCGATTTCAGCTTATTGTAAACCCGCATAAACATTTCATAAATTTTTGATTCTGGCAACCGCTGTCCGCCGCACTTTTCCGCATTCTCATTGTGCGTTCTACATACCCAGTAATATTTTTCACGACAGCGTTTCCTTTTAAAAGTTGCACCGCAAAAAACGCAGATAAGCTTTCTGGACAGCGGATGTTCACAGCATGCAGATTGTGCTTTTTGTCCCCGAATCGCCAGCAATTCCCGCACTTTTTCAAAATCTAACTTATCCACAATGGCGTCATTGATTCCAGAAACATAATATTTTTCATACTCTCCATGATTTATTTTCTTCATATATGGCAAAGTTGTCGTTTTATACGTCTTCTGAAAAACCGCATCGCCAATGTATCTCTCGTTCGTCAAAATATATTTCACGCTGAAAAATGACCACGCCGATTTACTGATACTGCTTGGAATTTTCAAATCATTCAGTATATTTGCGATTTTCGTAATTCCATAGCCGCTTAAGTACCATGTGAAAATATTTCTGACAATTCTTGCTTCTGTTTCATTGATTTCCAATCGTCCATTGCAGATGGAAAAACCATAGGGCGGACAGGAGATTTTATAACTTCCATCTGCCATGCGTTTTCGATTTGCCCACCGCATATTCTGGGAAATCGACACCGACTCTTCCTGTGCTAATCCGCCCATCAGCGTGATCATCATTTCATCTGAAATGTTCGCCGTATCGATATTTTCTTTCTCAAAAAGTACCGTAATTCCAAGTGATTTTAGTTCCCGCAGAACGGTCAGACATTCCTTGGTATTCCGTGCGAAACGACTTATTGATTTTGCTATGATACGATCAATTTTACCTCTGCGGCAGTCTTTGAGCATCCGCTGAAACTCCTCACGTTTATCCATACGAGTTCCGGTTATACCTTCATCAGCGTATACCGAAATCAATGTTTCCGTTTTACTATCAGCAAGGAAATTTTCATAGTACCGCATCTGCGTCATGAACGAGTTCAGCTGATCAGCGGAATCAGAACTGACTCTACAATATGCCGCAACCCGGATTTTCTGCTCCTGTTCTACTGGAATTGTGGGTTGGATTACTGTTACATTTGGATTCACATTAGCACCTCCCATCTGATTTTTTTTCACTACATACAATACCACTTTTTCATGAGAAATGGTATCACCAAATCCAACGAAATCATGCCGCCAAAGCTGTGCAGAACTGACGAAAGCAGCCCTCTTTGTTTAGCGCATTCAGCTGTTTCAGTTGTTCTTCTGTCAGGATTCCCTCGGCAAGCAGTTTCTCTGAAATCTGTCGGAGAATTCCATAGGCATATTCGGCTTGTCCTTACTTGTTCATTTTCCTCTTTCCTTTACACATTTGTACCTGGAACATAAAATTTTTCCCGATCTTGTATCTGCCCAGATACATTTTCGGCAATTTTCGCCGTAATGAAATTTTTTTCTTCTATGCAAAATCAGATTTCTGATTTCGTTCCAGCTTAACTTCTCTTTCAACTTACCACACTCCAATTCATTATATATAACGCAAATGCAGGAAAAAATGCTCCTGCACTTGCGTTATATCCGCACTGATAGATTTGATTTGCCTTAGCAAAAAAACAGTACGGTATAACTTTAACGTTTTGCCTTCGTCTGATTTCTCAGACGATTTCCCGTGATATTTGTCCTTAACACCCGTCACGGCAGAACATCGGAAACGACTGACAGCGTATCAGTCTCATGGAAATTTCATCCCTTCGAGGATCTCCCGAAGCTGCCCTCATTGCCTGATTCCCCGACCAAGGGGTGCTGTGACTGGACGGAAGTAGCATTATCCTCCTGCGTTTCATCGCCGTTCCGAAAAGCTATTCCGGATTTGGAAGCTGCATATTTCTCGCTCGCTCTTTTGAGGTCGTGGCGTATGGCTTCTGCGGCTGACGGGGTTTATTCCGCCCGCAGGATTCATGTATTCCCGATGCTGTGTATTCAATTTTCAAGATACATGAAATTCGATTTTTATCTCCTTTCGCTTGTATAGGGGAAGAAGTCGGGAATTTGATACCCTTTATTTTATACTTTCTAAAAGTTTGTGCAGATCGCACAGAATCCTCCTTTTCTTTTTGTTGATATTTTTCTGGCTGATGCCATAGTATGCTGCGCATTCTCGTTCTGTTTTCCCCTCAAAAAACAGCATCTCTATCAGTTGACGATCTGATGCTGATAATAAATTGAGACATTCATAAAGCTTTTCCGTGAAAAGCTTACTTATCACCTCTTTTTCAACGCTGTTTTCAATTCTAAATTCTCTGAAATTCTCAAACGTACCATCATTGCCGCCAATTAACGCTGAAAACTGAATTTCATGCTTATAGAACGAATCATCATTGTCATCCATATTCCATTGTGACCTATTGTAATATGTATAGACTTCCTCACTGACTTCAATGTCAACATATTCTTTTGAAATTGTATCATAAATACGAACTGTGCTTTTCTTCATTTTCTCACCTCCGTTTGATATATAAGGTTTTAAATCAAACGAAGGCTATGGATACTTGGCAATGCTGCACTGCCATACTTGAAAAAAGGGCATAAAAAACTCCATCCCGCTTTTAAAGCAGAACGGAGTTTCTCCGAAAACAAAAAAGAGTAGGAATCGACAATAGCTTCAAAAGCTGCTTGTCAAACTCCTACTCTATATTTTATATACGTGGTGTCTGTACTAAGTCAGAATATATGATTTTGATTTCTTGACGGCACTTCCAGCATTTGATTACAACCATGCAGGACACATAGTGCTGTGCCAAATTTTCATCTGTCACAATATCAAATAACCTGCCATTACAAAACGGACAACGTACCTGATGTTGTGATTTCTGTTGTCTTTCATTCACATTTGTTCGTTCACCTCGATTTTAACTGCTCAGCTAAAACTACCGCAATAATTTTGCGGATTGCTCCGCAAAATTATTGTTCATTTGTTCAGCTGTTCTATGAATTGTTTCCAATCTTCCTCTGTTGCATTGGCATCACGGGCAGTCCGCAGTGCTTGCTGCACCGTTTCACTGGAGGAAATATATACGGCAATATCAGGACTGATCTGCCTGCTTACCTTTGCATACAGATCGTACAACGTTTCTGTTTCAATTTTGTTCAGACACAAAACCATTGCGATTTTGTCCAGAAGCTCTGTGCTGGGATTCGTCCGGACACCTCGTTCCAATTGAGAAAGATAGGCACCCGAAATTCCAAGCGCTTTTGCAAGCTCCTGACTTTCCATAGAATGCTTTTGTCTTTGTTCGGAAATGAACTGACCGAAGGTTAGATCGTTGGTCATGTTTTTCCTTTTGAGTTGATTCAATCGGTAGAATTCGCTTGAAGAAGCTGATCTTTCACCTCAGATTTGCGACTAACTTGCGCTTATTGAACAAGTCACCGCACACATATTGTGAATCAACATGCCCCTTTTGACGTTTTCAGCAATTGTCCAGATCACCTCAGAATTGGAAGGCCGACCGAAGGAATGTGGAAAGAAGTGATTCAATTTGTTTTTGTCATAGGTGATTTCAATGGCATAACGTATGGTGTGTTCTATGCTGGCGGCACTTTTGTTGTGTTTTTTCTGATATGGTTTGATACATCTGTATTACATGCTTGGATTTCGAAGTGCTAATAGTGGTATCATCGTCAGAATCGCTCCACATCAACTAAGGTAAATATCATACATGAAATGATCAGTATTTGTAACAATTAATAAAATTTATGATTGCTCATCGAATTCTATCGGATATGGATATTTCCCAGAAATATAAATGTTATAATATTCTTCGCATGTCTTTATAATAAAAATATAAAAATAATAATCCACTTCATTAATACCATCATTTATATCATATCTGCAAGTTCCATATTGTGTGTTTATGTATTGAATTTCATCTTCTTCAATTTCGTATGTTTCTTTTAAGTGTTTTATATTTTGACAAATCTCATAATTAGATGTTTTCTCGTCTGTAATAGAGTCGAATTTTAATGAATAATAACTGCGTTCATCAATCAGATTTGATGATATTGTATACATTATTTTAACTTGAGTAAATGAAGCATATTCGTCACTTGATGCGTTTTCGATTTTTGTACTAACATTTAAAATGTTAGTGGCATCTTTTGAATAATTAATCCCAATTATTGATTCTATATCTTGATAAGTGACAAATCGAATTGAGTAACCATTTGATGATTCATCTATAGAATTTGTGTGCTTATTATTCATTTCATATTTCTTGCAAACAACAGACACTGTACAAACAATTGTTATGACGAAAGCAAATATCACAATAAAAGTAATGCACAATTTACACACTTTGAATCTATTCATCCTTTCTGCTTCTCCTTGTGGCAGCAATAAGTGCACTCACTCCTTTAAAACTATTGCCTATTGACTTTACTTCTACACTACCAGAAGAATTTTTTGAATATGTGACAAAACCTTTAGATGGAGTAGGAGGACCAATAAACTCATCCGGTAATTTCCGACGAACAGATAAATTTACATACTCATCTGGAATTCCTAGTTGTTTTCTAATTAATGCAAAAATACCTGTAGTTTTTCGTTGTTGTATTCCTCTAAAATGAGTGCCGTCACAAGCCACCATGCAAGAAAAACTATTTGCATTATAAAATCGTTCAGCAAAATTATTGGATGTGTACTGATCTCCAGCACTACATGATAATAAATATACATAATCTGCGTTTTTACTGTTTATATCATCAAGATTTATATTGGAAACGCTATTTGGACTACCATGCATATTAATAATAATTGAATCTTCCTCTGTAGTATTCATTTCGTTCCAATTATTGGTGAAACCAGATTCGCTTGTTATTAAATAAGGATGAACTGTTTGTCCAAATGCCTCGAGTTCCTCAATATTTATTGCAGCAGCTTTTGCTTGATCTTCGCCATAATAATAGTAGTAATCTAGACCCTGAGGATCAGTAAATATAACAGGATTATTAGCGCAGTAAGTATACTTATTCAGACTCAGCGGATCTTCTTTTCTTCCTACGAAAGTATCTCTCGAAATAAATCTACCAGTAGTCGGACTATAGTATCTTGCCCGCAGATAAATCGTACCCGTTTCCGCATCATAGTATTCCCCACAATACCGGAACGCATTCGTATCTGCATCATCAATATTCTGCTCCACACCAAATGCATCGTAGGTATACGACTTTGTGACAGCACCATCTGCATCCGTCAGATTCACCACATCGCCATGGGCATTCTGTGTATAATACTGATAATCCGTCTTGACATTGCCACTCTGCTTGCTGAATTTCGCCAGCAGATTTGTGCCACGAACATAAACCTCAGCGCTGTACCAGTCACTGTCATCCATGTCCACAACAATCTGCTTGTTGCCATCCCAGATATGATTGATTGTCTTGCCGTCGACTGTCTTACTCGTCCGCAGTCCATCTGCGTTATATTTATAACTCGCTGTTGTCTCTCCATCGGTAAATCCAATCAGCTGATTCAAACCGTCGTAAGTATTTGTCTCTGTCTTACTCTCTGCGGTTTTTGTGATCTGATTTCCGTTGGCATCATAGGCATACTCATTGTTTTCAACACCAGTATCTTCATAAAAAACATTTGCCAAATCCAATGAGCTACTAGCTAAATCATTTGCAGTTGCAGCATCGAAATCATTTTCAAATATTTTAGTTTCTTTCCGAAGCAAGTCTGTATATCATTTACTGTTTTTAATGCTATTTCTATGATTTTACAACATTTTATTAAAACGGTAAATCAAAATAAGGTCACATATCAATGGGAGCAAGTACATGTAAATCAATCCACTGCAAATCATTTTGATATTTTCAGTAGTAACATTCTCAAATAATGATCCAATAAAAACGATTCCTATAGCAGGGCACATAAAGCTTTTAATAACCATTATTATTTTCTTCTTGTAGTCAATTTCGGAAAAAGTGATTTTGAAAATCAAAACAATCATTAAAATTAAATTTACTACCGGAACAAATGCCATTTTTGTCTTTTTCAACACAAATATCACCATCTCAATTCAAGATTTACTCCAAACACATCAGCAACACCAACTTTAACGCCCTTTTTACTTGCAGTTAATGTTGCCCCTGCAGCCATCCAATTTAAACCTAATGTAATGTCTAGATCACCTAGTTTCAATGTCGCAGAAGGAGACCAAAAAGATACCATTGCTGAAGCTTCAATTCCATCTGTTGACACACCAGCAGCAGCTTCTGCTGTCCCCATATCAAATAAGGAAAGTTCAAAGTGCTCCCATTCCCAACCACCTGTCATTGCTGAAAAGCTATGTTTACCAGCACTTAGCCCCCAACTATTAGAATCTGGAGAATATCCTAACACTGGACTGCTTTCCTGCTCATAAGCAAATACTTGACTATGAAAAGGACCGTCATATATTTTTCCCCTTTGATCATCATACAATGAATATGTTCCATCATCATTATAATAATCTTTAAGAGCAGGATAAGGGCCGTATTGATCAGGATATTCCATGTAGACATCCTGTGGCATTGCTTCTATACTTGTTGGAGGTAGATATTCTGCTGGATTAGAAACATCATAATTATATATGTTATAAGACGAGTTCCATTCTTGTGCCCATTCCGGAATATATTTGTTTCCACTTGGATCAATTAAAAAAATAGGATTATTACAACAGTATGTATAAAGATTCAAACTCAAAGGGTCTGTATTTTTACCTGTATAACTATCCCTTGAAATAAACCGTCCAATAGAAGCCTGATAGTATCTTGCTCTGAGGTAGATTGTTCCGGTTTCTGTATCGAAATACTCACCGCAGAATCGGAATACATTTACATCTCCTGTGTCCGGATTTATCTCCACGCCAAACGCATCATACGTATACGACTTCGCAACCGCACCAGTTTCATCGGTCAGGTTCACAATATCGCCATGGGCATTCTGCGTATAGTACTGATAATCCGTCTTGACATTGCCGCTCTGCTTGCTGAATTTCGCCAGCAGATTTGTACCACGAACATAAACCTCAGCGCTGTACCAGTCGCTGTCATCCATGTCCACAACAATCTGCTTGTTGCCGTCCCAGATATGATTGATTGTCTTGCCGTCGACTGTCTTACTCGTCCGCAGTCCATCTGCGTTATATTTATAACTCGCTGTTGTCTCTCCATCGGTAAATCCAATCAGCTGATTCAAACCGTCGTAAGTATTTGTCTCTGTCTTACTCTCTGCGGTTTTTGTGATCTGATTTCCGTTGGCATCATAGGAATATACCGTTTCTTTTGTACCGGTGTCTGCGGTAGAGTTGGTAATCAGCTCTGTGGGGCTGGCTGCCAGTCCATTGGCAGTTGTAGCACTGGAAGTTTCCTCGACTGTCTTGGTTTCCTTTTGCAGCAAGGCGGTATAATTACCGTTTGCATCATTGTAATCATAAACAGTCTCATATTCTTCCGTACCAGTAGCCGTCATCTTGGAACGGTTGCCGTAGTCATCATACTCATACGCATAGGTGTCCATTGTTGTGCCATTGGAAACTGATTCTTCCGTCAGCCGTTTCAACCCATCATACTCGTAGGATGTTGTCTCTATTATACCACTTTCATTGCGTACTTTGCAAGCATCTGAACCATCTAAATAGTACGAATATTCATAACTGGATATGTCGGAGTTTCCAGACTTGGTAACAAGTTTTGTCACCTTGTTGCATCCATTATAAGAATAGGTCGATACCACACCATTTGCAAGTGTTTCAGAAACCTTATTGCCATTTGCATCATAGGTATAAGTTGCAGTCAAATTACCGCTTTCCTTTACCTGAGCAATACGCATTTCAGCATCGTATTCATATTGCGTGGAGGAATACATTGTTTGATGATTAATACCAACCAGCTGCTCCTTCGCATACTGAGATACACCCTCGTAGAAATAGCCCTTAAAAGATTTTGGGCTAAGTTCCTGATAAACACGTCCCAAGGAATCGTACTGATAACTTGTCTGTACACCATTGGCAGTTTTACTCCGCACTCTTCCCATATTGTCGTAAACATAAGATTTCGATACATTTTTGGAAGTATCACTGCAAACAGTATTTGCTGTCAACACACGATTCAGAGCGTCATAGGTGTTGGTCGTCACATTGCCGTTGGCATCAGTTGATGTCAGCACATTGCCATTCAGATCATAGGTTGTTGCACCAGAGTTATAGCCTGTGCTGTCAGTCGTTCTTACCAAATGTCCCCACGCATCATATTCATAATTCGTGGTCATGTAGTCAGAATCATTTGCACTGTTCAGACCGGTTTCCATCTTGGTTTGAATACCGCCATTGTTGTAGAAATACTTGGTGATATTCTTTTCAGAAGATCCTGTTCCGCTGAGTGTTACCTGTGTCAGCAACCCCTGTGCATTGTACTGATTTTCAGTTACACTATACTTTACTGTATCCGAATCCTGCTTTTGAACAGTTTGCTTTGCCAGCGTTACATTGCCATTCTTGTCATACTGATTTTCCGTTACAGAGTAGTTGACAGAACCATCTGATTTAGTGTTGAACGGTGTGTAAGTCTTAGTAACCTTGTTCAGATAACCGTATTCATATTTCGTGATGTTGCCCAATGCATCTGTCTGACGAGCAAGCTGCCCGTTGGCATAGTATGCACTAGTCCGCTTAGTTTCACCATTTGTTTTTTCGTAAATTGTATGTTCCTTGATATCGGTCAGCGTTTCGGAAATAACCTGTTTGTCCTCGGTAATGTAGGTTGTTTTGGTTGTTTTCAGTCCCTTACAGGAGTGAGAAGCTGATGTATCAAGAGCCGTATAAATGTCGAAATTGTACCCTGCAAATTCATAGGATGTTGCAGTAAGAATCTGCTTGATTCCGTTTTCGCCTGCTTGGAAATAGGTTGCCTTTTCTCTTTGAAGACCATCATACGCCGTCAGATTCATTGTGCCGTCTGGATTGGTTTTCTTGATTACCTGTCCATACGCATCATACACATAAGAGGTAACATTACCTTCTGCATTTGTTTCTGATTTTTTGTTTCCGTCCGGATAATAAGTTGTCAAGCTGCCGTGGCTCT